>JAEEGL012718560.1_pt1 | contig 32750 bp, 19 predicted proteins | sample 9134231 | NCBI WGS metagenome assembly JAEEGL01 (sample SAMN16246548, study PRJNA631951) | gut metagenome | biome: gut microbiome; feature: rumen; material: fiber-attached | host: Bos | place: Iran: Karaj | collected 2018-10
AGGAGAACTTAGCATAATAATGGAAAGCATCCCCTCTGCCACAGATGCCACTTCCTTATCCTTTAAAAACAGTCCAATAATCGGTCCTCTAAAGGCAATAACCAAAAGTGTTGTGGCACCTCCGAAGATGACAACCAAAGCTGCCAATCGCTTTAACACTCCACTTATTTTCTTTATATTTTTTGCTCCGTAATTATAAGAAATGAGAGGTTGCGCTCCCATGCAAATTCCCATTAATACCATAATGATAATCATGTTGACTCTGCCCGCCGCAGCATTTGCTGCTATGGCATCGGAACCATACTTGGACAAAAGCTGGTTAGCAAAGGAGCCTGCAAATCCGGACAAAAGTGTGCTGACCGCATTGGGCAGGCCCAATGCCATAATAGAAAAAATATAAAAGGGTTGCTTCAGAGCATAGGAAGGTTTCAAATTCAATACCACTGCCTTTTTCTTAAAATAACGAAGGTAGTAAAATGTTGCTGCGGCATTTCCAATCACTGTAGCAATGGCTGCACCCACAACTCCCATATGAAGTCCCAAAATAAAAATAGGATCCAAAACAAGATTTACCACAGTACCCAAAATATTTCCGATCAATCCATCGGTCATTGCTCCCTCTGCACGAAGCAGCTGACCCAAAAGGTTACTGACCATTAAAAAGGGTGCGCCCAAAGCAAGAATTACCATATAATTTACTGCATATTGTTCCATGTCCGAAGTTGAACCCAAGAAATGCAATATGGGATATCGAAACAAAATTATCATTACACCGGAAATCACGCCGCTAATAATTGCACCCCACATGCAAAGTGAAGAAACCATCTTGGCATGAGTATAACTCTTTGCTCCCAAATCTCTGGAAATCAAAACCATTCCGCCACCGGACAACAGCATGGCAAAAGCCATCAACAAACTAAACACCGGTCCAACCACAGAAACAGCTGCCACCTGCACCGTCTCACCGGTTTGACCTACAAAAATCATATCTGCCATGTTATAAAGTAGCATTACAATAATTACGATCAAAGATGGAACCACCATTTGAAAAATGGATTTCCATAGATTGTTGCTTTCAAAAACCTTCATTTGTTTTTCCTGCATACATTCAGCCTCCTATCTTCTACCTTTTATCCGATTCAATCGTTTCCTTCAACACCGAAACAATTTTCATACCATGTTTAAATAATCGTCAATCGAAAGTTGTTAAACACTTGTTTAATAACTTTATGTTTATTATAATAAGTGTAAAAATAGGATTCAACCAACAATATGCGACAAATCGAAACATATTAAACAATTAAAAAGGAAGTGTTGACTATGTCGAAAAAAAATGAAACGCTATCAAAAAAAGAACTATCTATTGAGAAAAAAGAAGATGGAAGAGTAGTATATACAAAAATGCGCATTCGTAGTGCCTACTATGAACTTCTTCAGGAAATGGATGCTGATAAAGTAACTGTGACCGCCATCTGCAAAAGAGCTGAAATCAACCGCGCCACTTTTTATAAACACTATTTAGATGTGGAAGATTTAAAAGACAAGCTTCAGGAAGAAGCCATTAAATCCTTATCAAAGGGTATGGATGATGCCAATGCCTCCGCCACAGAATTACTTACAAACATTTTATCTTTTTTAAGACAAGATGCAGAGTATCACCCTGTTGTAAATGCTTTTTCCGATACTACTTCCAGCTTTTCCAAAAAAATCGCTATGATGATATACGAAAACTTTTCCAGACATCTTGAGCCACTGCTTCCTCACTGTTCCGAGGAAGAAAAAGCCCTTATTTTTGCCTATGTTGCCGCTGGAAGCGCCGGTATTATTGACTATTGGATGAACACAAACTGCAAAGATAAAGAAGAGGTCATCGCCGAAAAAATCCAGCGACTCACCTCCTCCACCATTCAAAATCTTTCTCTGAAATAACTACTATCGTTACATAAAAAAGAAGAAGGGTTCGGTCGAAATGGCCAAACCCTTCTTCTTTATATGCGAGGTTGAAAATATCAGTAAAACCTTCTCCTAAACGGCATCACTTTCATATTCACTACGATACTTATCCAAAATAAGTCTTTGCATCTCTTCTCTTGTTGAAGATTTGATTGGATGTGCAATGTCCTTGTACTCGCCATCAGTAGTCTTTCTGGAAGGCATTGCAATGAACATGCCCTTGTCCCCATCAATAATCTTGATGTCATGTACAACAAATTCTTCGTCGATTGTAATAGATGCAACCGCTTTCAACTTTCCGTCTCGCTCTGTTTTTCGTATTCTGATGTCTGTAATCTGCATAAGAAATCTCCCTCCGTTTATCTCCCTAATTTGTGCAGTAAGAGTATTATATGTTAAACCCCAAAACGATTATTCCGTTCAGAAATAACCTTAATCTCATTCTCTCCGATGTAATTTGTATCGGAAAGAAGTGTTTCGTTACTTTCCACAATGCAATTCTCAACGCGAACGTTGTCCCCAATATACGCTCCATTTAAGATGATGGAGTTTTTAATTACACTGTTGTTTCCCACAAATACCTTCTTAAACAAAACCGAATTTTCTACCTGGCTGTTGATAATACAACCGGAACCAATCAATGAATTCTTTACGTTGGAACCTATGTTATATTTTGCCGGCGGTAAATCGTAAGCCTTGGAATAAATCTTTGGCTCGTCTCGGAAGAAATACTTCCGTACTTCCGGTTTTAAGAAATCCATATTTGTCTGGTAATATGCTTCTACTGTAGCAATGTTGCTCCAATAGCTTTCTAACATATAACCGTAAATCTTTTTCATTCCTCTGTAGCGTACCAAAATATCCGTAACAAAATTGTATCGGCTTTCTTCGTTACACTGTTCCAAAAGCTCAATGAGCTTTCTGCGTCGAATGACATAAACCCCTGTAGACACAATATTGGAATGAGCCATCATAGGCTTCTCTTCGAATTCGGTAATCAATCCGTCCTGATCCATCTTTACCGTTCCAAAACGACTGATATCGTCCCCCTCCGGAAGTTTTGCGCAAACCACCGTGATATCTGCCTGCTTTTGAATGTGATACTCCAATACCGGATTGAAATCCATCTTGTAGATGCAATCACCGTTTGCGATTACAACATAGGGTTCGTGGCGCTGTTTTAAGAAATCGATGTTTTGCCACATAGCATCGGCAGTACCACGGTACCACCAACTGTTGTCCGCTGTAACCGTAGGAGTAAACAGGAATAAGCCCCCTTGTTTACGACCAAAGTTCCACCACTTGGATGAATTCAAATGCTCATTCAAAGATCTGGCATTGTACTGAGATAACACTGCCACAGTCTGAATATGAGAATTTGTCATGTTACTTAATGTAAAATCAATACTTCGGTAAGAACATCCCACAGGCATAGCAGATATTGCTCTCTTATCTGACAGACGACCCATGCGACTACTATTACCACCTGCTAAAATGATACCTAATGCTTTCATGATTCATCACCTGCCTTAATAATATAGCCTCCGCTTTCAAGTTCGTTTTCGGGATAGTCTTCTAAAGAAGTCTCTCCTCGAATGGCGGTATTCTTTCCTATTGTAACATTGTTGGGAATTACAGATCCCTGTCCCACAACGGCTAGACCAAAGCCGTAAATGGAAGCATTCAACTTGGATTCTGCTTCCTCACCCATTCCAATTTTAACGTTGTTTCCAATCTTAACATCTTCAGCGATAATCGCTTTTTCGATGACACAATTTTCACCGATATCCGCATTGGACATAATGATGGAATCCCGTACCACGGATCCTTTACCCACATGAACACCAGGTCCTAATACCGAACCTGTTACCTCGCCGCCAATTCGATCTCCGGCACCGATAATCGCCTTTGTAACATGGGCTTCCGGTCCGATATACTGAGGCTCAATCATGTCCTGATTGGTGTAAATCTTCCAGAATTCTTCGTATAGGTTAAACTCGGGAATTAAATCGATCAATTCCATATTGGCTTCCCAATAAGAACCTAAAGTTCCAACGTCTTTCCAATAGCCATTGAATTCATATGCAAAAATTCTTTGACCTTTTTCATGACAATAAGGAATGATATGTTTTCCAAAATCACAATTGGATTGATCTTTTAAATGAATCAGAGATTCACGAAGCACCGGCCAACTAAAGATATAAATACCCATAGATGCCAAATTTGACTTTGGATGTTCGGGCTTTTCCTCAAACTCTACGATTTGATCGTTTTCATCTGTAACCACTACACCAAATCGGCTGGCTTCTTCCATAGGAACCGGGAACGCGGCTATAGTAACATCCGCATTGTTTTGCTTATGGAAATCCAGCATAGCTTCGTAATCCATCTTATAGATATGATCTCCGGATAAAATAAGAACATATTCCGGATTGTAGCTTTCCATATACTTTAAATTTTGATAGATGGCATTCGCTGTTCCTGAATACCAATCACTTCCATCCCCACTTTCGTAAGGAGGTAATACAGTAACTCCGCCACTGGTTCGGTCCAAATCCCAAGGAATACCAATCCCGATATGAGAATTCAAAACCAAAGGCTGATACTGTGTTAGAACACCCACCGTGTCAATGCCTGAATTAATACAGTTGGACAACGGGAAATCGATGATTCGATATTTTCCGCCGAAGGCAACCGCAGGCTTTGCCACATCCGATGTGAGCACTCCAAGTCGACTCCCCTGACCGCCAGCCAACAGCATAGCAATCATTTCTTTGCTCATCATAACCTCTCACCTCGCATTTTTTTCTAGTATAAATATAAAAAAACAAAGAATCTGCTTTGCCGTGCAATCAACTGTGCATTTCCGTGCACCTCGACAAAACTTCATCGTGGTTAAAGTATATCATTTGTCTAAAAATTGCGCAACAAAACAGACAAAAATCTTTCTATTTGTTCTTCTTTTTTGTTGAATTCCTACAATTTGTGTGGCAGATGTATGACTCTACACAATATGTAGTCAGATGTATTGAAAAAATTCTCCTTTTCTTCCCGTTGTTTGCAAAAACAAAAGTATGGTTTTATAATAGGAAGGATTTCGAATAGACAATAAAGATACAGGAGAATATCATGTTTCAAATAAATTATGACAATCCCATCCATGTTCATTTCATGGGGATCGGCGGAATCAGCATGAGTGGACTTGCTGAAGTTTTGCTGGATCAAAAATTTAGTGTTAGCGGATCGGACAACAATCCTTCCGATATTACAAAACATTTAGAGACTTTGGGCATTCATATTTCCTATCCCCAAAGCGCCGACAATATCACCGACGATATTGACTTGGTAGTGTATACTGCAGCCATTCATCCCGACAATCCGGAGTTTGTGGCAGCCAAAGAAAAAAACATTCCCATGCTGAACAGAGCTCAGCTTTTGGGACAGATCATCAATCACTACAATCGTTCCATCTGTGTAGCGGGAACTCACGGAAAAACCACTACCACTTCTATGATTGCTCAGATTCTCCTTCGTGGAAAAGATGAGCCTACCATTTCCGTAGGTGGAATATTGGATGCTATTCATTCCAACATTCACGTAGGTTCTTCCGATTTATTTTTGGCAGAGGCTTGTGAATACACCAACAGCTTCCACGAATTCCATCCGAAGTATTCCGTTATTTTAAATGTAGAAGAAGATCACATGGACTTTTTCCATGATCTGAAAGAGATTCAGGAAAGCTTCCATAAATTTGCCACCAACACCGCAAAAGACGGAGCCCTGATTATTGGCGGCGAAATTCCAAATTGCCAATTAATCACAAAGGATTTGGAATGCAATATCATCACCTTCGGTTTTGATGATCGCTTCGACTACTACCCTACAGAAATCACCTATGATGATAAGGGATGTGCATCCTTTGTTCCTGTTGGTTTTCATAAGCCTCTTCCAAAGGTTGTTTTACACGTTCCGGGAAAGCACAATATCGGAAACGCTTTGGCAGCCATTGCACTTGCTCAGGAAATGAAGCTTCCTATGGAAGAAATCACCTTAGGACTTTCTGATTTTGGCGGAGCCCACCGACGTTTCGAATTAAAAGGAACTTACAAAGGTGCAACCATTGTGGATGACTACGCTCATCATCCCACAGAAATCAAAGCATCCTTGGCGGCAGCGCAAAACTATCCCCATAATCGACTTGTGGTAGTTTTCCAGCCTCACACCTATACCAGAACAAAAGCCTTTTTGGACGATTTTGCTGAAGCACTTTCTCAAGCTGATTTGGTTATCCTGGCAAAGATTTATGCTGCCAGAGAAGACGATATTTACGGAGTAAGCTCCAAGGATATCCAAAGCAGAATTCAAAACAAAGGAAAAGAATGTTTGTATTTCGAAACTTTTGAAGAGATTGAAACCTATTTGAGAAAAAATTTAATTCAGAATGATTTGTTAATAACTATGGGTGCCGGAAATGTTGTAAACATTGGCGAAGACCTGTTAGCTTAATACTTATCCACATTATCCACAATGACTTTTGGAAAATTATTCCCGAAGCATTGTGGATTTTTTTGTCCTTATTTTACAATGTTTTTCTTTCCTGACCACCACTTATCCACATTTTGAGAAACCGCTTAACTACGGGCTTTGTGGGTTATTTTGCCCTTGCAACCACTTCTCATTATGCTATAATCCATTACAGATTTAACGGCAAATTGCCCGGGGGACTAGTTAGGGAGAAAACGAATTTGCCTTTGAGGAAGAGGGAGTAATAAACTATGTCTGATATTTCACTGCATACCGACGGCCCCAGTTCCGTCACCTGCGTATCAAACAACTTTATCGATCACTATATGGCAGAAGCCAATGGTGAGTACGTTAAAATTTATCTGTATTTACTTCGTTGTCTCGGACGAGATGACAACGATTTTTCCATTACAACCATAGCACAGCACTTAGGCCATACCGACTTAGACGTCAAACGAGCTTTACAATATTGGGAAGCTCGCCATTTGTTGCGCTTAGAATATGACTGGAACCAGCAATTGGTAGGAATCTGCCTTGTGGATGCCACTCCAAAAGAAGTAAACGCTTCTACCCCTTTGGTCATCAAAGAGGCTGCTCCCAAGCGTCCCATTTCCGCCAACTACACTCCGGAAGAACTTCTTGTTTTCAACGACAACAAAGAAGTAAAGGATCTTTTAATGCTGGCACAGTGCTACTCCGGAAAACAGCTTACCCAAAACGATATGAACACAATTATCTTTTGGTACGACGGTTTATCCATGTCTCCGGAACTCATTGAATTCTTGATTAATTACTGTGCGTCCAACGGACACACCAAGTTAAACTATATGAATAAAATTGCCCTTTCTTGGGCAGATCAGGGTATTACCACCTTGGCTCAGGCTGAGTTAAACGTGGCACAGCACTCTGACAGCTACCGTTCTGTTATTTCAAATTTGGGACTGGGAAATCGTTCCCTAAATCCCGCAGAACTTTCCTTCTTAAACATTTGGACGAAGGAATACGGATTTTCTTCTGACATTATTGGAGAAGCATGCTCCAGAGCAAAGATGAGAGGCACCAGTGCACCTATGAAATACGCTCATCGTATTTTGGAAGGTTGGCACAACAGCGGTGTTACATCTCTAAACGATGTAAATGCACTGGATATGGAATATGCCAACAAGGTTGCCGCACAAAAAACTGTGGCTGCCACCAAAATTAGTCGTCCGACAAAAGCACACAATTTCAGCGAGCGTACCGACAATGATTGGGATGCTTTGGAATTGGAATTGTTGCAAAAGAAATAGGAGGGAATTATGGGCCTGACACAATCGGAATACGATTCCATCATGCGGGAATACGAAGAACGACGCCTATACAATGCGGAAGTTATCCGCAAACGACGCCTTGAATTAGAAGAAACCCTTCCCGCCTATTTTGAAATCGACAAAAAAATATCTTCTGCCAGCATGGACTACTTCAAGAGTCAGCTGACGTCCAACAAAATGGATAAAGAAGAATACCACAAAAGTATACAGCGCTTTACAAAAGAAAAGGAATCCATTTTGGAAAAGGCCGGATATCCAACAGATTATCTGGAGCCGATTTATGACTGTAAAGATTGTAAAGATACAGGATATATTGAAGGCGAAAAATGCCATTGTTTGAAACAGGCAGCCATCAAAAAGCTATATCCCCACACCAATCTATCCAATAAATATCAAAATGTTTCTTTCAAACATTTTTCCTTGGATTACTACGACAGAAATGATCATGACGCAAAAACGAATTTATCTTCTTTCGATTATGCTAAAAATGCTTTGGAATATTGCCAAGATTTTGTGAAGAATTTTAATTCTACAGGTGGTAATATTCTTTTGTATGGGAACACAGGCCTTGGTAAGACCTATTTGTCTACCTGTATCGGTTTGGATTTGTTAGAACAGGGCTACTCTGTTTTATACCTTACCGCTACTCAATTATTGGATGTGTTCGAAAAGAAAATGAAAGATCGCGGCACTTCAGCCCGTCAGGATTTTATGCTACTTTCCGAAGTAGATCTTTTAATTATTGATGATTTGGGAACGGAATTCCAAAATTCCTTTAATATCCCCAACGTTTTAGACTGCATCAATAATCGAATTCTTTCAGAGAAGTCTACGGTGATTTCCACCAATCTGAATTTAAGAGACTTGCAGACCTGTTACACTGAGCGATTTATCTCCAGAATTGTAGAAAACTACAAGCTCCTTCGTTTAACAGGAAAAGACATACGTATCCAAAAAAATTTATAATATAGTATTCACAAATGGAGGACAGCGAACATGCCACGCAATGATGAAACTCTTGCAACAAAAAAACCTATTGCTCCCTTGGGCATTATCCCTTTAGAGAGCATCGCAGATATTGGTCAGAAAGTAGATCAGTATCTTTCTCAGTGGAGAGCAGACAGAAACAGCGATCACTTAGATGACATTACCAAATCCAGTTATCGTAGCGGATCTTACATCGTATCCGCAAAGGTTCCCAGATTTGGTTCCGGCGAAGCTAAGGGTGAGATTTCACAATCTGTCAGAGGTCTTGATATTTATATCATGACTGATGTTACAAACTACAGTCTTACTTACAAATTATGTGGACAGATGAATCACTATTCACCTGATGATCACTACGCAGATTTGAAACGTATCATTGCTGCTATTGAAGGAAAGGCAAATCGTATTACTGTTATCCTTCCTTTCTTATATGAAAGCAGACAGCACAGAAGAAGCTCCAGAGAATCTTTAGACTGTGCAATTGCATTACAGGAATTAATCGCTATGGGCGTTGACAACATCATTACATTTGATGCACATGACCCCAGAGTACAAAATGCAATTCCTTTGAATGGTTTCGAAACCGTTCAGCCTGCATACCAGTTCATTAAAGGTATTTTAAAGAACGTTAAAGACCTTCAGATTGACAATGATCATTTAATGATTATCTCTCCTGATGAAGGTGGTACAAACCGTGCCGTATACATGGCTTCCGTTTTAGGTGTAGATATGGGTATGTTCTACAAACGTCGTGATTATTCAAAGATTGTAGACGGAAGAAACCCTATTGTTGCTCATGAGTTCTTGGGAAGCTCTGTTGAAGGAAAAGATGTTATCATCGTTGATGATATGATTTCTTCCGGAGAAAGCATGATTGACGTAGCAAAAGAATTAAAGAAGAGAAAAGCAAACCGGATCTTTACCGTTGCTACCTTCGGTCTCTTCACCAGTGGAATGGATAAATTCGATAAGGCTGTAGAAGAAGGTTTGATTTACAGAGTTGTTACTACAAACCTTACCTACCAGACACCGGAATTACTTTCCCGTCCTTACTACATCAACTGCGATATGAGTAAGTACATTGCTTACATTATTGATACTTTAAACCACGACTGCTCTATTGCTTCTCTGTTGGATCCTTATGAAAGAATCGAAGCTCTTGTAAATAAATACAAAGCAGGTGAATACTAAAGAATACAAATATGGGCTACATCACAATCGGATGTAGCCCATATTTTTTATTGTATTTTATTTTGTTTATTCATTCACAAGGTAGGAAATAAATACATTTCCCTGTCCTAAGAACAGTTCTGATGCATCATTCATTCCAATCTTTCGGTTTGCTCCCGTTGCAGGATCAAATACGGTAATATTTAAAGCATCATATCCCACGATTAATACCGCCTCGTTTTCTCCTGTTCTGGCATATACAGGATTTCCAAGGTTTACATAATACAACACTTCTGACAAACTACAGCCCGTCAAATCCAGTACCGTACATTCCTTTAAGGAATTGGACAATACAGAAATGGGCGTCTGTCCCTGAGCCAACAGCTCGTTTACTTCGATGTTTTCTCCCTGCAGCACCATCATAGCGCTGATACACTGTGCGGAAGAGTTGGCATCCGTATCGGAACTACCCACAGAAATACCGGAGATTGCCGATTTAATAGAGCTTCTTCCTCGCTTCCATATATAATGCTGGTTAGAATCTACAACGATTCCCATCTGTTCGTCTGCAGCAATAATGGCCTTTTGTACACTGCTTCCTGCGAAGATCACGTTTGAGCCCACATAAGCGAAGTATTTTTCTTCACTCTGACTGACAGAAATAGAAATATTCATATTATCTCCAGCCAAGGCTGCACTGGCTTCCGTATAGCTGTATTTGGGAGTGCTCTCGGAATCTGTCATGGCAATCTGCAATACCCTGCCTAAATCGTCATCCTCTACATAGTTTACCGCTACTTCCTTATTGATTTCACCGGAAGTATTTCGAATGGTATCTTCTCCCGCTGCCACATATCCGTCCTGTTCCTTGGTCACACGCTCCAGCACAAGGGTTGTGCCATCCTTTGATGCGGAAATTACGTAATATCCATTCTTTTCGTATTCTTTCAGCACATTCCCATTTTCCTGATCCACTTTTTGAATCTGAAGCTTGTACATAGGATATATCTCAGTTCCCGCCGCATCAGTGGAAACATCCGATTCTTTTACATAACCGTAAACAAAATCTTCATCAATGAAATCCACAGGTCGTAACAATTCTCCATCCTTTGACGTCAAATCAAAGGTGGTTTGTTTTTCCAAATCCATAACATGGATAGAATCGGATACATTTTCATCATCTATCCAGGCAAAATATCTAGAAGACTTGGAAGATGCATACTGACCGTCGGACAAAGAAGAAACCAATTCGGTGGTGGTAAGGTTGTTCAAATCCACCTGAAGAAGGGTTCCGTCCACCATGATATAAAATACATTGTCCGTTGCCAGATACAGCAAATCACTGAATCTCGCTTTTAAAATCTGATAAGAATTGGTGGAGGAAATAAAGACCTGCTCATTTGCCACCACTGCAGCACTGTCGTAGTGATAAAGGTTGATTCCGCATTCCCCTTCATGGGAACCGGCATTCATATATCCATAAACCACAAAGTCCATGGTACCGCTTTCATCAATATTCAAAATCATAATATCGTGTTCGTTGTAATTCGTTCTGGGATCCAACACGTCTTCTCCACTAAAGGAGAAGATTTGGGTGAGCGTTCCTGTATTATGATTGTATTCATATAAGTTTCCACTGTGGACAAAGGCTACAATGGAACCGGTTTCGTTGGACAAATAGGTGAAATCTCCGGAATGGACACCTAAGTTTACCACGCCGTTTTTCACTTCAAAATTCTCTTCATCCAAGATGAGATCCATGGTTCGGTTGTAATCCAATAGATACATCCGCTCCGTGGTATAACGTATTTTGAAATATTCCTCTACATTATAATATCTCGTTTGATTGGAAACTTCCTCAGCCATGGTGTAATAGTAAACCACCACACAATAATCGCTGTTAATGTCTTTAAGTTCCACAACCGGATCTCCGGATACTTCTCCGTCAAATCCCTTCCAGCCCACATTATCGCAAGAGGACGTAATGGATACTTCAGCCAAAGAATCCGCCGCATCCGCACTACTTTCCAAATAGGTAGCCAAGCTGGCGTAGTTATCCGAAAGCGCCGTATCATGGAACTCTTTCGCAAAGTCCAAACATTCTTTTTCATGGGAATCCACTGGGATTAAAATTCTGGTGTAGTAAAAAATCTCATCATCTCCGGAAGTCAGATGAATCACCAGCAAATACTCTTCTCCCTCTTCAATCAGGTTTTCAATGGTGGGAGAAACGGAAATAATATCGTCCGCCTGTACAAAATCCTTGATTTCTGTCTCTGCTATTTTTCTCGTGGTATCCGTACTTCGAATTTCATAGGAAATGGTATCAATTTCCATGCCATAGGTAAGGATTTCCATAGGAAGCACTCTGGAAGAATCCAAAGGCACCACCGCATCTCTCATATAGCAGGCGTTCATTTCTGTACGATATCCGTGAAGCTCGTTTACCTTGGTATCCAACGCCTCCATAGTAATAATAGGAAGTGTGGGTTCATCCATGGTGGTAACTTCACTGGACTTTTTATAATTTAATAAGAAGTTATAAAAGAGCAAAGACGCTAAAAATACAAGCAAAAGAATCAAAGCTTTTTTCTTGTCAATCTTTGCCAAACGTTTTTCTCGAAACTGGAGTTTCATTCAGGTCTCCTTTTTGCAATCACTTTACGAACGTGGTATAATTCACCCGTTGCAAGAAAGCAGAGGTGTACCATGTCAGAACATGAATTTGATGAAAATATAACAGAGGAATCTCTGGAAGGGATGCATACCCATGACGGTGTTCACTATCATTCCCACTCTGATTCCACAGATGGGCATACCCATACACACGGTCATACCCATGCCAATACCAAACAGGTATTAAATCGACTTAATCGTGCCATCGGCCATTTAGAATCCGTTAAACGAATGGTAGAAGACGGTCGGGATTGCACGGAAGTATTAATACAAATCGCTGCGGTTCGTTCCGCAATTAATAATGTAGGAAAAATCATCCTGGAAGATCACATCCATCATTGTATCGTGGATGCTGTTGAATCCGGGGACCAAAAGGCCTTTGATGATCTTGATTCCGCTATTAATAAGTTTATCAAATAGAGGTTAGAAATGAAACTTAATTTTTTGAAAAACAGAAAAGAAAAACCCAAGAAACCACCGAAAGAACCTAGTAAATTAACAATCTTTTTAAATAAGCACGCACTACTTACTCACATCCCCCTTTCTTTGGCAATGTGCTTCGCCATGGAATGGATGTCACAACACTCCTTTATGGAGGCGATGAACTTCGTCGTTAATCACACAGGAGCTTATCTTTACAACTCCTTTTTAATTTTCTCCGTATATAACCTGGTTTTTTTGACAAAACGAAAAACCTTTTTACGTATGGTAATATCTGCAGTTTTTGTAATGCTTGGCATTATTAACTGCGTTATTTTATTTAACCGAGTTACACCCTTTGGTTTTACGGATTTAAGTATGATTGGAGACTTGCTCACCATGCAAAATACCAACTACTTTACCGCCGATCAGGCAGCTATGTCCGTTGCAGCCATTGGTATTTATGCACTGCTTATGGTTCGCCTATTTATTAAAGGGGCACAGCAGGAGCCCAAATATCCTTTTTGGCTACGTTTGGCCTTAGTTGTTTTTTGTTTTGTAACCATTCCTTTTTCCACAAGATTTTTACAAAACAACGGTGTGTTGACCAGTTATTTCGGAAACCTGGCTCAAGGTTATAAAAACTACGGTTACCTTTATGGTTTTGCCACCAGTATTTTAGATCGAGGAATGTCCAAGCCAAAGGATTACTCCGACGAAACCGTAAAGAGTATTTTGGAAAAAACTGATATGGGTGAAAACACCATAGATGAAGAGAATCTTCCAAACATTGTTGTGGTGCTGTTGGAATCTTACTATGATGTCTCCGAAACAGACTTCATCGAAACTTCCGAAGATCCCATGCCTTTCTTCCATTATTTGGAAGAGAACTACTCCACAGGACATTGTACGGTTCCCGTTGTAGGTGCCGGAACCTGTAACAGTGAGTTTGAAGTACTTACAGGAATGAGCTGTCAGTTCTTTGGCCCCGGTGAGTATCCCCAGAAGACGGTGCTAAAGCAAACCAATGTAGAAAGCATTGCCGATATTCTGGGAGAAATCGGTTATGGAACCCACGTTGTTCACAACAACGGCGGAAACTTCTACTCCAGAGCTAATGCCTTTTCCATGATGGGATTTGATACCTTCACCTGTAAGGAAATGTTGGATATTACCGACTATACTCCTCTTGGAAGCTGGCCTTTGGATGATATTTTGATTCCCGCCACTATGGACGCTATGAACTCTACTGAGTCTTCCGACTTTGTATATACCATTACGGTAGGAACCCACGGTGACTATCCCACCTATCAGGTGATTGAAGATCCTGCCATTAAAGTCAATGCAAAAGGTAAGACCGAAGAGCAAAACTGGCAGTGGGAATACTACATCAACATGTTGCATAACATGGATACTTGGATGAAGAACTATGTGGAAGCCTTAAATTCCACCGGCGAAGATACACTTCTTATTATGTTCGGCGATCACTTGCCTACTATGGGCTTAACAGAAGAAGAAATCGCCACCGGAGATTTGTACCAGACCAAATACGTTACCTGGAACAACTTCGGAATGGAAAAAGAAGACATGGATCTTACCACATACCAGTTGGTATCTGAATACTTAGACCGCCTTGGAATTCACGGTGGCACCATGGTTGACTATAACCAGTATCAGACCAACGCCGGCGTGAATGCTTCTTCCGATGAATACTTGGAAGATTTGGAAATGCTTCAGTACGATTTGTTGTACGGTGAGCGTTATGCTTACGACCAAGGTGATCCTTATCCCTCTTCAGATTTGATTATGGGAATTAATGATGTGGTTATTGATGCAGCTTACCTCTATGGTGACAAGCTTCACATTTACGGTGACAACTTCACCAAGTGGTCTAAGGTTTACGTCAACGGCGAAAAGGTTACCACCTCATATGAATCCGGACAGGTATTGACCATTTCCGCCGACAGCATTAAAAACGGCGACACCATTTGTGTTTGCCAGGTTGGTTCTTCCAGTACCATTTTCCGTAGTTCCAATGATTACATGTTCTACGATCCAAACTATGAAGAAGCCACCGACGAATCCGCTGAAACACAGGAAACTGAAGAAACAGAAGAAACCGCCGAAGAGGCGCAATAATAAGCAAACAAAAAACTCCCGATTGGATATAAATCCAACGGGAGTTTTTTATGGTTAAATTTCTATTAAGCCATCTGCTCAACTGAAGTTAAAGCTTTCTTAACAGGTGGCATCAACAATACCACAATGGTAATTGCAGCTTCCGCAGCAAGATAAGCACCGTTGTAAGCAAGACTGTAGGTAAGAGGTCCGGAGAAGCCTGTTCCTTCTGCATAAGAGCCGAAGAAAATCACACCGGATAATACCGCAAAGAAGTATCTTCCCAAAACTGCTACAATATAACCTTTAATAAGGCCGTATTTTCCGCTGTTGGAGAAAAGTCCTGCCAATCCCAATGCACCAAAGGCGAAGATATAATCTACCAACATCTGAGGCACAGACAAAATGTAGGGATCCAAAAGCATCTGTAAGATACCATAAGCGATGGCTGCGGTTAATCCGCCAGACAATCCATACCAATAACCAATTAATACAATGAACAGCATAGAAAACAAGGTAACGGAACCTCCCATAGGCATATGGAAGATCTTAATCATAGAAGTTACCATTGCAAGTGCAATTGCTACTGCGGAGAAAGCCAGCTGTTTGGCCGGCATTTTCTCCTTTTTCTTTCCCCCGAAAACTGCGGCTCCCAATAACAGCAGAGCTAACATAATTAAAACCAGACCAATATATCCTGCAGTTGTAAATTGATAAGTAATTTCTCCCCAGTCGTTTTCCTGCGGATAAACAAAAAATGACATAAAAAAACCTCCTAACGTCATCTTGCTAGGAGTTTTCGCTTGCTTCCTTACGCCGGTACTAGCCGGTTCAAGTATTAAGGGTTAACAGATGATCTCTGTCTCTCAGCATTTCATGCACCCCTAGCGGTTATATTATTTTTCCGAAAACAATTATAGCACTTTCCATCGAAAAGGAAAGTGCTATTTTTTATTTGTTTCTATGCTCTTTTACGTAGTTGATTTTCTTCTTGTTGCTGTACAAAATCGCAGCCACACCTGCAAGTAAAAATCCTAAGCTCAAGAAATATCTAGGATCGATATCTCCATCCGCTGTCTTCGGTGTAGCATCCTTAACGTGTCCTCCGTTTCCAGAAGCTCCGCCGGATGTAGAGCCGCCGGTACCGGTAGTAGTTCCTGTAGCTGTACCGGATCCGTCACCGCTGTTGGTGTTTCCGGAATCAGTATTTCCACTATCATCATTCTCGGTATTTCCGCTGTCGCTGTTTTCTTCACCGTTGTTATCATCATCGGAATCTGAACTTTCGCCACCTTCATCGGCAGTATTTAACACTTCAAAGGTGATTCCGTTTTGTGCTGCATAAGATTCTGCTGCTGAATCAGAATATCCGTAAATAACGGAAGGATTCCAATTGGACTGACTTCCAATGGAAGTAACTGTGGCAGGTATTGTCAAAGTAGAAACATAATTGCAATTCTTTAAAGCATCCGTGCTAATGGAAGTACATGCACTGGATAAGTTCAATGATGACTTTCCTTCAGGGCAACGGATTAAATTACTGCCGGAGATGTTGTACAAACATCCGTCGTAAGAAGTATAACTGCTGTTTCCACCGGAAACTGTAATGGAACTCATCCCGGGGCATTCATCAAAGGCTGCTCCGCCAATGCTGGATACGCTGGAAGGAATGGTCACGGAAGAAAGTGAGGTACATCCGTAAAATGCATTGCTTCCGATACTGGATACTCCCGGAAGGGAAATCCCGGATAATGATGAGCAGTTATAAAAGGTACTATCCGGTATGGATGAAAGATTTCCGCTAAGTGTAACAGAACTCATATTGGTACATCCACTGAACACACCGGTTCCCATAGAAGTTACCGTATCCGGTACCGTAACGGAAGTAACGGCTCCGTTGTCAGCAAAAACGCCGGAAGCAATAGTGGTAATACCTGCGGGAATGCTAACCGTTCCACCCGGTCCGGTATATCCGCTCAATGTCACTCCGTCATCCTCTATTACAAATCCATTCTCATCTGTAGTGCTGGCCTCGTTTCCGATTCCTGAAATCACCCAGATGGAAAGAACGATGGAAAATGCTACCAATATCCATCCTAATTTTGTTCCAAACTTCATTTTCACCTCTCCAAATCTAAGTTTAGATTAAAAAACACAATATATGGTATATTATAACTGATAAAACCACATTATTCAATTCTTTTTGCAACAACAAAGAGCCTTCCGTCCTCTGTATAAGCATTACAAGTGGAAAGGGTTAAAAACTTGTCTGTTTCCTTGATTTCCGATAAGTCCAAATCGTAGACGCTCAAACTATTTACATTATCTAAAAACGCCTGCCATTCCGCTTTGTTATTGGCTTGAATAAAGTTGTAATAGCGATAGGTGTTTTCGTCCTGATACTCCACCTTTGCCAAACACACAGCAAACACCTCATAGGTGCGATGCTCGTAAATGGTGTTAAAGGTAATGGTCTTGTGATTGGCATAAAAGTTCTCATCCAAATAATTGTCCAAAGTACCAAACATCAAATCCGATTTCATGTTGTGACCGTAAATAATAGTATTGGTATTTTGATTTACAATATCGGACCGATAATCCACAAACAAAGAACCGTTGGAATCCTCTTCTCCATAGAAAGAATGGTTCAAATAGTATTCGTTGTCATCTGCCTTCTGCACTACAGGATAGTTGATATTTGTGTCGGCGATGGTCAACCAGCCTACCGTATCCTGGTTTTGTTTCACCAGCTCCTGATATTCCGTTAATACACTAAGACTGTCTCTTTTGATATTTTCGCTCCAGGCAAAAGGATTTCCCGAAGTAACGGAAAAGTTTGCGTCATTTTCTGTAGGTGTGGTAGCGCTCTCTGTAGCAGAGACATCTGTAGACTGGGTGGTTTCCGCAAGCTGACTCATCTTTCTTGTGGTAAGATAGTCCTCCAATTCGTTCACTCCGAAATAGCCGAAGAACACCACTGCCAATACCATGGCCAAAACTCCGATATAGGTCTGGTATTTCACCTTCCCCTCCGCCTCGTCGATTACAGCCTTGTCTTCCAGCAGTCCCACGTTGTGTTCCGCAACAATATCGGTAATATGCTCGACAAACTGCTCTCCAATAGGGGAACGAAATGAAATCTTCCCCTCTCGAAGAAGATTATAAAGGCGAACTGCAACTTCCGGATCGTGAATATCCAGTTCGTTATTGATACATTCTATTTTTTTCAAATCTTCCTGGGCGTCCCGATACTCATGAAAGGTATCAAAGGTGAACTCCCCAATGGTAAATTTTTTTACTTCACTCATATTACACCGTTTGTATTATTACATAAATAGGGCACGACATCTTGGATGCCCTGCCCTATTATACCACCATATCTATGGTTTTTCTATTTTATTTTACGGCGACAACCTTTACCTTTGACTTTGATCCGTAGACCTTCTTTCCGTCAATCAACTGATATGCTCGAATGTAGTAATAATACTTCTTCTTGCTGGTCAGTTTCTTATTTGTCCAGCTGGACTTGGATGAAGGAACATCGGCAATCTTTTTGAAGCCTTTGTTCTTTTTGGTGCTTCGGTAAATGGTGTATCCCGTTGCAGAAGTATTCTTCTTCCAGCTCAACTTCGCCTTCTTTGCTGCCGAGCTCTTAACACTAAAGCTTGGTGTGCTTACCAGCGTCTTTCCTGTCACGGTGGAAGATGTACCGTAATACTTCTTTCCGGCAATGGTCTTGTAAGCTTTTACGCTAATGTTGTAAGCCTTTGCCTGTTTCAAGCCGCTAACTGTGTAGCTGTTTGAAGTGGTTGTCTTGGTGTAGGTCTTATTGTCCGCACTGTAAGTTACTTCATAACCGCTGGCGTGATTTACCTTGGTCCAAGAAACCTTAATCTTCTTATTGCTGGTTCCCTTTGCACTTAACTTCACAACACTTCCGATGGAAATGGTAAAGTACATGGTTCTGGTACCGGAGTAGTTGTTTACACCTGTAACTGTTACAGAAGCCACACCGGGATTGGTGTTATTGGCATAACTGATTACATAGTCACCACCACTACCCTTTACAAGGTTTTCACCCTGATAGGTTACGCTTACCGGAGGTGTCAAATTGGAACCGGTATAAGTATCGTTGGAAATATTTCCAAAAGTACAGGTATTTACATTTCTCTGAATAATCTTGTAGGTTCCTGTCTTTACAAGACTTTGTCCTGCTACTGTAACTGTTGCTGCGTATGTAACGGTACCAACCTGAATGCAGGTATTTCCGTCAGTGCTACTATTGTAAGTCACGCTTGCAGGAAGCACGTTTCCATTATTGTCCTTTACGGTAAGGGTCGGTTTGATTACATTTCCGGTATAAGTATACTGGTCTGCAGCTCCCGATACGCTTAAGTAATCTGCTCCGAATACGATATTGAAAGGTACCGTAATCGGTGTGTTTCTGTAATAGGTAGGCTGTAATGAGTCTACAATCACATATCCTGAGGTTGCGTAGTTGTTATCAGAGCCAACAGTGGTAATCTGATAATCCGTTCCATTTACCAAGGTATTGCCGCCGCATACTACCGTTACTTCCGGTGAAATGGCGCTTCCGGTATAAAGCTGGTCGGTAATGGTTACACAGCTTTCCGTCAGGTTTGCATAAATCACAAAGGTCTGTGATGCATTGTTGTTTATGTAGTTGTTAATACCGGTTACCGTAACGGTAGCGGTTCCCGCATTTTTGTTGTTGGCAAACTCAATGGTGTAGTCCTGATCCTTAACCAGAATCTGACCGGATGCATTGGTTACCGTATAATCAGGAGTCAGGCTCCTTCCGGTGTATGCCATTTCACTGGCGGTCAAAGCCAATGTGATACCGCCTCCATAAGGAAGGATTACAAACTTAAATGGTGTTGCACTGTAGGTATTGTAGTTTCCTCCCAAAACAACCTGAGCCGTTGCCGGTGAAATCACACCTCCGGCATTGGTATTGTTGTCGTAAGAAATGGTATACATAGCACTGTCAATAGGAACGGTAGCTGAAATCTCCGTATCATATACGTGGAACGCAGGTTGCATAGCTGAACCGTTATAGGTGGTTGCCCAGTAATAATATCCGTCTATATCACTTTCAAAGTAGCTGTAGATGGTTCCTTCTTCATCATAGGTCTTTGTCAGTGTGGTGGTATCCGGATCAATCACCAGATTCGCAGGATTGATGGTCTTCTTTTGGATCACATAGGTTTCCGTAATGCTTCCGTAGAAACTGTTCTTTCCTTGGATCTTCAATTCCACACTGTCTTGTGCATTGATGCTGTCAGTAGGTGCAACCACGGTGTAATCCGTATCCTCTGTTAATGTGGAGGTAGGTGTGGTGGTCAAATTATTGACGGTAACGTCAGGCACCTGACTGGTTCCATTGTAAGTATAACTGTATGCGGATAGTTCAGACTGATACTTTGTACTGTCCGCAATATCTTTACCAATGGTAAATGTCTTTGTGAACTTTCCGGTGTAGTTGCCCTTACCGGTTACGGTAATGGTAGGCACCTTCGTCGCATCATAGGCCGGATTGGTTGGATCACTGGTTGCCGCATCACGGTTGTTGGTCCACTCAATGGTATAGTCCGTATCTTTTACCAAGGTTACGTAATTCGGTGTGCCGTTGTGATTTGGATTGTCGTTGGAAACATCCTTAATCAAAAGCTCCGGCATAACCTGGTTTCCGTCTGCCCAATCCTGGGTATCTACGGAAGAAACCTCATATTCATCATCTACAACATCGTCTCCATCATCTGCCTTGGAAATAGTAATTACATTTCCGTCTACCTGCATGCCTCCTTCTACTCCCAAATCCTTTGGATTAATGGTAAAGGTGGTGGTAGTCGAGCCTTCATAATAAGCACTTCCCGCCGCCGCTGTAATGGTAATGGTATATGCACCGGCATTTACCATAGAGGCGCCGCCGTAAGATACGTCGTAATCCGTTCCTTCTGTAAGTGTCTTTGTAACATCGGAGAAGGTTACGGAAACGGTCAGGCTTGGCGTAATGGCATTTCCTGTGTACTCTGCTTCCTGTGCAGCCTTGGTAATGGATGCAGAAGAAAGAGCACATTTGGTAACCGTATAAGTATTGGAAGAAACGCTTCCGGAATAGTTTCCACTACCCTGAACCGTAATGGTTCCGGTATCTCCCGGTACAGTAACGGTTGGACTTCCGGTAACGGTATAGTCCGTTCCCTCAGTTAGCGTTCTTGTATTGCTGTTTACTGTGGCAGTTACTTCATAGTTTGGAAGCATTGCCGTTCCACCTGCGTAAGGAAGATTTCCGTCTGCAGGAGTGAGGTTAATCACACCCACCGTAGCCAAATCTACCGGTGCAATGGTGAATTTCTTTTCCATGGTTCCGGTAAAGTTTCCTTCGCCGTGTACTACAATCGTAGGCGCTGCTACATCTGTTGCCAATGCAGCGTTTATATTGTTGGAATAGGTCAAGTAATAATCAACATCCTCTGTGAGCACCGTTGTTCCAATCTTTACGGAGGAAATCGCAGGCTGAATTTCTTCTCCTGTGTAAGTATAGGTAGAAGATGCATCTGCAAAGTTCACAATCATATCGGAAGGATCAAATTCAATTGGTGCAATGGTGTAGGTAAATACCACAGAACCAAAAGCTTTGTCGGAATCCGTAACTGTAAGGGTAATCTTTGCCGTACCGGCTTCCGTATTATCGGAATAGGTTGCCTTAAATGGTTCGGAAGTATCCGTTGCCTTATCACTTAATCTCCAGGTCGTAGCATCCCCAACAGATAAGGGATACTTAATCATGGTAGTATCCGGAAGTGTTACCGGGTTACCATAGTTATAAGTTTGAGCATCCCGGGCAGACAACACCATCTTGCTCAAGTCATATTTAATTTTGAAATTCTTGATCACAGAACCACTGCCTGCGGTAAAGTAGCCCAATCCTGTAATGGTATAGCTTGCTGTTCCAATATCTGTATTGTTGGAAAGAGCAACACTGTAATGGGTGTTCTTTGTAAGGGAAACTCCATTGTAACTTAAGGATACTCCTGCCGGTGTAATGGTTCTTCCCGTATAGGTATAGGTGTCATTCAATCCGGTCACTTCCGCATCCGCAATATCACCATAGGAATATACGGTGTAGTAGCGCATACCGGTATAGTAATCTCCGTCTCCGGCAAAACTTAAGGTCACTTCCCCGGGAGTGGTCAGATTATCCAATCCATAGATAATGAATCCCTTGTTGTACTGATACTTCACCAAAGAAGCTGCGGATGTATCATTTACAGACAGATAAAACTGAGTAGGATCAAAACTTGAAACAAAGTTGCCCTGTGCGTTTTTATCAATAATGTAGTTGTTGTTTCCAACATAGGCATCTGCCGAAGATACTCCTTCGTAGAAACTAAAGAGTGTCGTGTTGGAAATATCACCAATTACCTTGTAAGTAAGGGTCGTATAGGAAGATGATAATTCCGTAGTGGATGCATAGTTTCCGCTTCCTGTACCGGTAATAGTAACGCTGTACTTTCCGGGAAGTTTGTAATCATCTCCATAGTTACTGTCCGCAACACCGTAAACCACGGTATAGTCGGTACCGTATTGCAAGGTAGTTCCGTCACTGTCTTTTACTATAAATCCGTTGGTTCCCTGATCGTTTGCCACCGGCTTATGGATGGTTCCATCATAATTGTAGCTGGCAAAAGTAGTTCGAGCATAATCAGTTGTTTCATTGTCCCAAATGTAAACTTTTGCTCCTGCCAAGCTCTTTTTGTTAATTACGAAGCTTCCGTAAATCTTACTGTTTCCAAAGTTTGACGATAAAGTAATTACCACATACCACACTCCGGAATTTACCGGTGTCGTCTTAGTCAGGCTGGTTACGTTGGAAGGAGTAACCGTTCCCGTTGCAGAAGATCCGTCGTAATAATCTACGGTATAATCTACTCCCATCAAAAGCTTCGTCTTGTTAGCACCCACTCCGTAGTACAGATTCAAGTCACTGCCAAAAGGTGTAATCTCTGCACCGGTGTAGTTCTTTGTATATCCGTTGGGATATGCAAGATTTGTGCTGTCATATTCAATATTTGAGCGGATATCCGATGTGGTTCCCGTAGCATAAATCGCAATGTCATTGGGATTTGCCGCTTCTACCATTACCGTTCTGGTATGAGTTCCGGTAATGTTTGTATTTGTCATGGTAAGGGTTACTGTTTCCGCTGTGGTGGAAGCCTCCGGTCCTACCGTAGTTCCGTCTGCTGTGGAAATGGTGTAATCCGTTCCCAAAGTAAGAAGCTCGTCTCCGCTTCCTCCGTTATCAAATACCACCGCGGTTAATCCGGAGGAGATGGTATTGTAAACCGAAGGTTTAAAGTACATGGTCTTGTAAGGTGTTACCTCCGAACCGGTATAGGTATAATATGCCGTTTCATAGGTGGAGGATGAAATCACCGTTTCCGTAGAAACGGATGCCGCATCATTTGGTACAAAGAATGCTTTCTTCACCTGTTTTGAAGCCACTGTCGTATTAAAAGGTGAAATGGTGTACTTCACCGTTAATGTTCTGGATGAGTAATAAATCGCTCCCGGATCAGATGCTAAACTGATTCCCGGTGTAATAACGATGGTTGCCGTAACCGTATTTCCAGCTTTTCTCGCAGTGGAGTCATAAGAAATGGAATAATAAGTGCTAGGCACTTCTGCTCCGTTACTGTCCAAAAGCTTAATCACCGGACGTCCTGTCAAACCAAGATATAAGGTATCAAAGGTAACCACATTGTCACTGGTATTGCTGATGGCAGCTGAAGTCTTATGTACTTCAAAACCGTTGGTGTTGCTGTCAATACATGCATAGGTGTATTCCACACGATATCCGTTGGCCGCATCTGCAATATCATCACCAATACTGTAATCTACGCTAATGGTTCCTTCGTAGTTGTTGATACCGGTAATGGTTGCCGTCTTTGCTCCTACGAAGCTGTTGTCGTCATAGGTTACGGTGTAATCTGAGCTTTCCACCAAAGGTGTAGTGGTGGATGAGGCTCTCACTGTAAACTCCGGAACATTGTCCCCGTTTGCATCTGCCTGTTCTACCACAAAGTTGGAAATATCCTTTCTTGTAATGGAATAGGTAAGATTTACGGTTGTATTTGCATAGTTTCCAATACCGTTAATGGTTACCGTGGGTTTCAAAACGCTTCCGCTGGAATCCAAGGTGGTAACATCTACGTTGTTGGAATAGCTGATGGTGTAATCTGTTCCACTGATCAATGGAGTATCTCCGTTTTTCACAGATACTCTCGCATAGGTTGCGGAACCGGTATATGCCATGGTAGCACTTCCGTCTAAGGTTGTAGTCTGATTGGTAAGAGCGGTTCCGTAATCCAGATTTTCCAAAGTAAAACTTAAGGTCTGTCCGGATGAAGGTGTAATCTCAAAGTAGAGCTTTACAGTTCCGTAAAGGTTTCCGGTACCTTTCACTGTTACGGTTGGAGGAAGGGAAGCATCTGCTGCCGCCACCTTTGTGTTGTTGGCATAGTATACTTCATATCCCGCATCGGAAGTCAAAGGTGTTCCGTCCGCTAACGTAACGGTTACTGTGGGAGTTAGCGCACTTCCCGTATAGCTGTAAGACGTACTTTCCAATGCAGTAACCACACCGGAAGTAGCGGATGAAATATCCAATCTTGCTATGGTAAAGTTTGCTTCCAATGTTCCGGTATAGTTGCCTTTTGCGGTAACTGTCATTGTAGCTTCACCGGCATTGGTATTGTCTGCATATTCTACGTCAAAATCTGTACCCTCTGTCAGATAGGTACTTCCTACACTCAATGTATAATCTCCTTCACCGGAGGCACTTCCTGCAGTCAGGGTTTGTGCGCTACCGTTGTAGGTTTTCGAAATATCATTGATGGTTAAAATTCCGTTTCCGTTTTCAATGGACTTCGGATTAATGGTAAAGTAAACGGAAACACTCTGGTTCAAATCTGCATAGGTTCCGGCTCCGGAAATGGTAATACATCCCGTACCTGCATTGATGTTTTCACTGTAGGAAACGGTGTAATCAGAGGTGGATAATGCGGCCGAATCAATTTCTACCTTTTTGACCACCGGTTCAATGGCGCTTCCCGTATAGGTATAAGCCTTTTTACAGGTGCCACCCACATTTACCGCATAGGCAGATGAAGTTCCGTCTACATAAATCTTTGCATCGTCAAACACACCTACAATCGTAAAATCTGTGGTGTATGTTCCGGTATAGTTTCCTGTACCGGTAATGGTAACCGTACCGGTTCCGGTATTTACGTTGTTAGAATAAGAAATGGTGTAATCCGTTGTCTTTGTAAGAAGACGGCTTAAGCTTGTGCATCTTACAGAAGAAACCGTAGGTTCAATGGCGCTTCCCGTATAAATATAGTTGGTTGCTGCCAAAGTAACTGTGGCATTGTTTCTAATGGACAATGGATCAATGGAGAAATCCGCACTGATACTTCCGGTATAAGCTCCGATACCAACTACTGTAACAGTGTAATCTCCGGCGTCCGTAGGCTCTACCGCTGCAGTACCGCCCACTTCTGTATATACAACCTGATAATCTACATCAGCAGTAAAATCTGTAATCTTTGTTCCGCTGACACGGTCGTAAAATTCAACTCCCGGTGTCTGCTCTGTTCCGTTATAAGTAAAGCTTGGCGTATCCACATCCAAAGTCGCAATCGCTGAAATATTCAAAGGCGAAGATGTGGTGGCACTTACCTGCTGATAAACGCTAATGCTTCCGGTGTAATTTCCTTTTCCTTTCAAGGTAAGCAAATAGGTAACTGCCTTTGTTCCTGTGGTAGATCTGGAAATACCGGTAACCGTATAATCTGTACCGTATACCAAGGTATGAGCTCTTCCGTCTGCCAAAGTAACTTCCATATCGCTGGCCGCTGTTACAGAATCAGAAGACATATCAATAGTAAATGGCTTATTGGTGCCTACATAGGTATTGATGGCACTCTTGTCTGTAGAGTTGTTGATATTATAAGTTCCAATGGAATAGGTACTGCTGTAAGTAAAGGTGGACAACACGCCCATACCTGTAACCGTAACATCCACAGCGTTGTTAACGTTTGTGGTATCGCTTCCGTAGGTTACGGTGTAGTTGGTGTTTTCCGTCAATGCATCAGATGCGCTTCCTGCATTTTCCGTTGCTGTACCGCTCACAGTTATGGTGGGTTTTTGCTCGTATCCACTGTAGGAGAAAGATGTAGGACTTAAGCCAACCTCCAACACATATAAATGAACGGTTTTTGTAAAGGTTCCGGCGGAAATGGTAATATCCGAAGAACCTGTTGCCTGAGCAGTTACCACTCCGTTGGAGATGGTAGCTACTGCAGTTTTTGAGCTGTTATAAGAAATGCTTCTGCTGTATGCTGGTGACAAAACCGGAGATAAATCCACGGAATCCCCTTTGTTCATAGCATAATTAATGGAAGTAGCCGTTGCTGAATCTCCCGGAAGTGCGGTTTTAATTCCTGTAATTCCGGAAGTATTGGTGCTGGACTGAGTCTGGGTGCCATAGGCATCGTCCCAGGTAAAGGTCATTGTGTCTGCAGAAGACATCCAACCATAATCACTGTTTACATATACATAACCGGAACCACCTGTGCTGTCAGTACCGTATTCTACCAATGCATCGGATGTTCCGCTGGTGGTAACGGTTGCTACTGCATATAAAGCTTCGTTTTCTGCTAAATAAACGCCTGTAGTTCCATCAAAAATCGTAAAGGTCTTGTCCTCACCGGTTGTGGAAGAATTGGTGTAGGTCTTTTCCCCGTAAACTACAGGGGCCTCTTCATAATTGCTGATACTAGAAGCGTTTTGGTAAAACTTCACCGCTACGCTAACTGTTTCTCCCGCTCCCACATGAAGCATCATGGATACAGTTTTCAGTTTTTGCAAGGTTCCCGAAGTAATGGTGTTCTCCCTTTGTATTACCTGGGCAATCTTTCCTCCGGATTGAACCTGATTTGTTGTCATAACAAGACTTCCGCCTGCTGCCGCTTCTGCCTTTAGACTGGTCCAATCAAAGCTAAAGGATGAAACCACCGTCGTGGCCGCCAATGCCAATGCCAGAAATCTTTTCTTCCATGATGTCGTCTTTTTCATAAGGTAATCCTCCCACAAATTCCTTACTTATATATAGTAGTTTTTTTCATATTTTTATTCTTTTTATACAAGAAATTGTACTTATACAGAGTAATTATACACCAAATGAGGGCATAATAATACACTTCTAAACTATTCATCGGATACTTTGTGGAAAACCTTAACTTTTTTCCAAAAATCTCGTGGAAAATTTCAAAAAAATCTGCCGGCTTAGGTTGCCGACAGATTTCATATTATGCGTTTACAATTTTTCCTGTATAAAGCTGGTAGTATTTTCCACCTTCTGCAATCAATTCTTCATGACTGCCTCGCTCAATAATGCGGCCCTGATCCAAAACCATAATACAGTCAGAGTTTCGAATGGTGGAAAGTCTATGGGCAATAACAAAGGTCGTTCTGCCATGCATCAGCTTATCCATACCGTCCTGAACAATTTTTTCTGTTCTGGTATCAATGGAAGATGTCGCTTCATCCAAAATGAGTACGGGGGGATCTGCGATTGCAGCTCTGGCAATTGCCAAAAGCTGACGCTGTCCTTGAGAAAGGTTTCCACCGTTTCCGGTAATTACCGTATCATAACCATCCTCCAAGCGGCGGATAAATCCATCTGCATTGGCAAGTTTTGCTGCTGCACGAACTTCCTCATCAGTAGCGTCCAACTTTCCGTATCGAATATTGTCTGCAATGGTTCCGGTAAACAGCTGAGTATCCTGAAGTACGATTCCAAGGGAACGTCTCAAATCAGCTTTTTTAATCTTATTGATGTTAATACCGTCGTAGCGAATCTTTCCATCAGCAATATCATAGAAACGGTTAATCAAGTTGGTAATGGTAGTCTTTCCGGCTCCGGTAGCACCAACAAAGGCAATCTTTTGTCCCGGCTCCGCAAACATTTTAATGTTATGAAGGACAGTTTTTTCCGGTACGTAAGCAAAGTCTACATCATCAAATACCACATCACCCTTCAACCACTTGTAATCCGTGGTGTCGGAATCCTTGTGATAATGTTTCCAAGCCCACTGTCCGGTACGCTCTTCGGATTCTACAATCTGTCCCTTTTCTTCTTTTGCATTTACCAACATAACGTATCCGTTGTCCACTTCCGGTTCTTCGTCCAAAAGATCAAAGATACGTTTTGCTCCGGCCATAGCCATCACAATAAAGTTCAACTGCTGTGATACCTGGTTGATGGGCATATTGAAACTCTTGTTAAAGGTCAGAAAACTTGCAAGCTTTCCAAGGGTAAGTCCTGTGGCTCCGGTCAGCGCCAAAGCGCCACCAATTACTGCTACCAACACATAGGATACATTTCCGATCTGGGCATTGGCGGGCATCAAAATATTGGCATAGGCATTTGCCTTTGAAGCCGAATCAAAAAGCTGCTCATTTAACTCGGTAAACTTCGCAATGGATTCTTCCTCATGGTTGAAAACCTTTACTACCTTCTGACCGTTCATCATCTCTTCAATGTTACCGTTTACCGTAGCAATATCCTTTTGCTGCTGGGTAAAGTACTTTCCGGACTGTCCGGCAATTTTTCCTGTTACCACAAACATGATTGCTACCATCAAAAGGGTAATTCCCGTAAGGGGAAGACTGAGACGAATCATGGAAACCAGCACTGCCACAATGGTCAATGTAGAGTTGAAAATCTGAGGTATACTCTGGGAAATCAACTGTCGCAAAGTATCGATATCGTTGGTATAGGTAGACATAATGTCACCATGAGCATGGGTATCAAAATATTTGATGGGAAGGCTTTCCATGTGTTCAAACATCTGGTTTCTTAGCTTTCTAAGAGATCCCTGGCTCACATAAACCATCACATAATTGTAGATATACGTAGCGATAATACCTATGGCGTAAAAAACAACCACTTTTCGAATGGCCTGGGCCAAAGGTCCGAAATCATTGCTTCCACTTTGAAGCATGGGTGTAATATAATCATCAATCAATGTCTGCATAAACAATGTTCCCTGAACGTTTGCAAGAACACTGATAATAATACAAACAAATACTACTAAGAAGTGAAGCTTGTAGTTTTCAAACAAGAATTGAAATACTCTCTTTAAGGCATCGGAATTCTTTTTGAAGTCATCTTTTGAAAGTTTCTTTCTAGGTGTACGTGCCATTTATGCTTCCTCCTTTCCGTTTTCATCAAAATCGCCGTTTCCGGCTCCCGTCTGGGATTCATATACATCTTTGTAAATCTCGTTGGATGCCAAAAGCTCTTCATGGGTTCCATATCCGTTAATCTTTCCGTCATCCATTACAATAATGTGGTCCGCATCCTGTACGGAAGAAATACGCTGTGCAATGATAATCTTTGTAGTTCCTGGGATTTCCTCCTTAAAGGCCCGGCGAATCTTTGCATCTGTAGCGGTATCCACTGCTGAGGTAGAATCATCCAAAATCAAAACCTTGGGCTTTTTCAAAAGGGCTCTGGCGATACAAAGTCTCTGACGCTGACCACCGGATACGTTGGTTCCACCCTGTTCAATAAAGGTATTGTAACCCTCCGGAAGCTTGTCAATAAATTCATCTGCACAAGCCAATTCACAGGCTCTTTTACACTCTTCGTCGCTGGCATTTTTATCACCCCAGCGAAGGTTTTCGTAAATAGTTCCGGTAAATAAAATGTTTTTCTGCAATACAACAGATACTTCATCACGAAGAGTTTCAATATCATATTCACGGACATCTCTTCCGCCTACCTTTACGACTCCTTCGTTTACGTCATAAAGTCTGGAAATCAAATTCACCAAAGATGTCTTTGCAGAACCGGTTCCTCCTAAGATTCCCACTGTTTCTCCCGGAGCGATCTTTAAATTGATGTCGGACAATACAAAGTCCTGAGCGTGTTTATGATAGCCAAAGTTTACATGAGAAAATTCAATGCCACCGTCAGCCACTTCATAGACAGGGTTTTCAGGATTTTGAATATCAGGAGTCTCATCCAACACTTCCACAATACGTTCTGCAGAAGCCACAGACATGGTTACCATAACAAAAATCATGGCCAACATCATTAAGCTCATCAAGATATTCATGCAGTAAGTCAAAAGACTCATCAAAGCACCTGTGGTAAGACCTCCGCCAACGATTTCTTTTGCGCCGAACCAGCTGATCAAAAGAATACATGCATAAACGGTCCCCATCATAATGGGCATTGCCACTACCATAATCTTTTCTGCCTTAATAAACATTCGATAGATGTTATTGGATGCATTATGGAACTTTTCTGTTTCATATTTTTCACGTACATAGGCTTTTACTACGCGAACGGCAGAAACATTTTCCTGCACAGATGCGTTTAACTCATCGTATTTTTCAAACACTTCCTTAAAGACACGTCTTGTAATAGGAAGAAGGATAAGCATCATGGTAATCAAAAAGATTAAAGCAATCACATAAACCATGGATAGTTTCGGGCTGATTCGAATGGCCAAAACCAAGGCTACCACAAGGGAAGCCGGTGCTCTTGTACCGATTCGAAGCATCATCTGAAATGCGTTTTGAACGTTTGTAACATCGGTGGTCAATCTGGTAATCAAGCTGTTTGAAGAAAACTTATCTATATTTTTAAAGGAATAGGTTTGAATCTTTTCAAACTGCGCCTGACGAAGATTCTTGGCAAAACCGGCAGATGCAAACGCTCCGGTTCGTCCGCCCATAACTCCGGCAAAAAGCCCGATTAAGGCTGCCACAATCATATAAAGCCCCATTTTATAAATATGACCCATGTTGCCGGCATTTACCCCATCATCAATGATGGAAGCCATCATAAGGGGAATGATCATTTCCATTGCCACTTCCAACAACATAAAAACGGGAGTCAATATGGCATCTTTTTTGTATTCTTTCACATGTGCGAGTAGTTTTTTAACCATGCTTAGCACTCCTCCTTTTTAAAATTACTTCTCATTTTATTCAGTATTTCCATAAATTGGTGGTATTCTTCTTCCGTAATACCACGACGGGCTCTTGCTTCTGTTTCCTCAAAGTCCGTAATGGTATCGTTGTAAAATGCAACGCCCTTCTCTGTCAGTTCGATTTTTTTCAATCTGGCGTCACCTTCCACAAATACTCTTCGGATTAAGTCTTCCCGCTCAAATTTCTGCAAAATAGTGGTCGCAGTGGAGCGAGGAAGATGCATCGTTTTTTCAATATCTTTTTGATAGATGTTCTTTTTTTCTACCGTCGTTTCATGATAAAGATATGCAATAATCCATCCATGGGTAATGACCTTTCGGTCAATCCCTCGTTTTTCCTGAAGTTTTTCAAAATATTTTCTGGTTTCCACACCCAGCAAATGATTCTCAGCCAACAATTTCGGCTTATCGTCGTGCATTGTTCTCACCTTCATTCTCTATCTAATTAAATTGTCTGCAATTTGTTCCATATTGAACAGTTCGGAGATGAACTATATTTTATATCTTTTTTCGCAAATAACAACCCCTTTTTGTTACTTTTAATAAAATTTTAATAATTTCACCCCTCTATTTTTTATACACAAAGCCTAGATTTGTGTTGCCTAGTGCCCACCTGATGATATATAATACACATGTGTGAAATAGTATAATTTTAAACGGAGGACTTTTATGAAACACGACAGTTCAGATTTGAGAGTAAAGAGAACTCTTAAATGTATTCGGGATGCCTTTTACGAATTGGTTATGGAAAAGGATTTTTCCCAGATTTCAATTACCGAGCTGACCCAACGTGCTGATATTAACAGAAAGACTTTTTACTTGCATTACTCTTCTTTGGAAGATTTGGTAGAAGAAATCGAACAGGAATTTGTTGATGAGCTTTTGGCTTCCCTTGCCAATAACGCTTCTCACTTAGATGTTGCGGGATGTATTTCCGTATTCTACCACTATATGGACGAAGGAAGCCCCATTCAAAGAAAACTTCTTTGTGACCCGGACTACTTCTTCTTTTATACAAAGGTTTCTCAAGATATTTTGGATTCAGACTTCTTCCAGAAGTTCTATGTAATTACAGAACATCCTTCTATCGTTCGTGCTTTTTGCGTAGGCATCACAAGCATGTTCCGCACCTGGTACATGGAAGGACGAAAGATTCCTTTGGAAGAGTTAATCGACTATGCCGGCAAGCTTATGGTTACCGGATATAACGGAATTGAAAAGTCAAAGTAAAACCACTGGTTTTATCTAATACTTTTTCGTCAATCAAAAATCTCCACATCTATTCATCACATGAATAGATGTGGAGATTTTTAGTTCTACTATTATTCTAAGATATTAATCTGAGTGATTATGAATTATTTGCATTTTTAAAGTGAAGTTCCTTTAAGCCTTCCACTTCATCACATACCTCTTTTAGATTGCAAACATTGCAGTCCATACTCACATTCTTAAAGACGTGATCAATGGTTTTGGTAATGGCTTCTGCCTGTAAAACATC
>JAEEGL010051087.1_pt1 | contig 32748 bp, 24 predicted proteins | sample 9134231 | NCBI WGS metagenome assembly JAEEGL01 (sample SAMN16246548, study PRJNA631951) | gut metagenome | biome: gut microbiome; feature: rumen; material: fiber-attached | host: Bos | place: Iran: Karaj | collected 2018-10
TGTCTGTCTTATTGTGTTGGCCAGAAATAAAACAAGAGCGATTAAAGATATAAATATCTCCATCGCCCTTGCTGTTTTTTGTTTAGTCCCTTAGTTGTTCAATATAAACTTAATGACATTGGCCTTGCGGTCTGCGCTTTTTCTTTTTTTATCAATGGTGGAACAATCTAAGTCCTGTGAAGGCCATTACCATGTCGTGGCTGTTGGCTGCCTCAATAACGTTGTCATCGCGAACTGATCCGCCAGGCTGAGCAACATATTTAACTCCGCTCTTGAAGGCACGCTCGATGTTGTCACCGAATGGGAAGAAGGCATCTGAACCAAGGGCTACATCTGTGTTCTTGTCCAGCCATGCGCGCTTTTCAGCCTCTGTAAATACAGGTGGCTGCTCCTTGAAAATGTTCTGCCACTTGCCGTCAGCAAGAACATCCATGTAGTCTGCGCCGATATAGAGGTCAATAGCGTTGTCTCTGTCAGGACGCTTGATGCTGTCAAGGAATGGAAGGTTAAGAACCTGTGGAGCCTGGCGAAGGAACCAGTTATCTGCCTTGGAACCAGCAAGTCTTGTGCAGTGGATTCTTGACTGCTGACCTGCACCGATACCGATGGCCTGTCCACCCTTTACATAGCATACTGAGTTGGACTGTGTGTATTTAAGTGTGATAAGTGCGATGATAAGGTCGATCTTTGCTGACTCAGGAAGCTCCTTGTTGTCAGTAACGATATTAGTAAGCATGTCATCACCGATTTCTACGAAGTTGTGACCCTGCTCGAAAGTTACGCCAAATACCTGCTTCTTTTCAATATCAGCTGGTACGTAATTCTCATCAATCTTGATAACTGCGTAGTTACCGCCCTTTTTAGCCTTAAGAATCTCAAGGGCTTCATCTGTGTAGCCGGGAGCGATAATACCGTCTGAAACTTCTCTCTTTACAAGCTTAGCTGTATCTGCATCGCAGACATCGGAAAGTGAAATGAAATCTCCGAAGGATGACATTCTGTCTGCACCACGAGCTCTTGCATATGCATTTGCAAGAGGACTGAGCTCACCAAGATCCTCTACCCAGTAGATCTTCTTCTCAATATCGGAAAGCGGTGTTCCTACTGCAGCTCCTGCAGGTGATACGTGCTTGAAGGAAGTAGCAGCAGGAAGTCCTGTTGCCTTCTTAAGCTCTGAAACCAGCTGCCATCCGTTAAGGGCATCAAGAAGATTGATGTATCCGGGTCTTCCGTTAAGAACCTCGATAGGAAGATCTGATCCGTCCTCCATATAAACTCTTGATGGCTTCTGATTAGGGTTACATCCGTATTTAAGCTGAATCTCGTTCATGTTTTCTCCTCCGTTTTACGCGTTCTTGTTGATGATGCGGCTTTCATATTTGCCGGTTGCAATCTCGATATATCTTGTGAAAAGAGATACCTTGTTATCAGCGTTGAGGGCTTCCCACACGTTCTTTGTGAAAGTATCGATGTCGCCTTCGATGTTTACAAGGGTTGGCTCTCCTTCATAGCTTGGAAGCGGATTGCCATCGCCCATATATGTGTGGATGAAGTATCCCTCGCCGGCCTTTGGATTCTCATATGTAAAAGTGAATCTCTGGCAGGATGAAGGATCGCCGTGGTTGCTCTTTAAAATTGACATAGCGAAATCATACTTGCCATCAGCCACGTTCATGATTCCTGAAATTCTGGGTGTATAGTTTGGAGCATCAGGCTCGAACTCTCTTGTTCTAAGAGACTGCTCGAAGGTCTGGCCCTCCTTCATGAGGTCATAGATTGTATCTGTCTGGTCGCCGTTTGTTACGATGGTTGAGTTTCCAAGAACCCTTACAGGTGCATAGATGATAAGGCTTGGATCTTCCATCTTGGATGGATCAAAGGCCTGTGTACGGATTCCCTCGCCATCCTCTACGAATACTCTGTTTCTTGAGTTCTCGCTTCTTCCCATGATGAAATATGCACATGCTGCATACTTTCCATCAGGTGTTGTTCCGATAACGATTCCTCTTCCGGGATAAGTGGTGCTACTGATCTCTTTCTGTAAATCTACCATTTTCTCTCCTTTTTGCTGTCGCGTGCAAAATGCATGGCTCTGCTTCACACGTAAAAAACCGCCTGGGTAAGCCACTACAAAGCGGTTGCCCAGGCGGTCGACATTCAAAATTATTTATCTATACTCCCTTGTGGTTGCCCACTTATCCGCCAGTTATATAGACACTTATAACATACAATAATCGGTTGCGATTTTCAACAACAACCATATGTTATCATGAAATTTCCGCTCATGACTGCGTTCCACCATCGGTAAGTAGTCCCTTATCAGTCTCCTACCTTCTCAAGGACAAAGTCATCCACTGTACCCCAGCTACCTTTGTTGGAAATGTAGTGAACTCCTATGGTTACGGTATCACCATCTGCAATCTTAATGTCTGAAATGGTTGGATTCTTCCACTCTGCCCAGTTGGTTACCATGAAGGGCTTCGTATACTCTTTTCCATTTACAACAGCATAAAGAGCCAGCTCTGAATCCTCAGTGGTATCACCACCCTGAGCAAAGCACTGAAGAGAGTAGGTTCCGGCTGTCAGATCCTTGATCTCCTGTTCCACTTTAAAGTCAACCTTGCCATCTCCTGCCCAGAAGTGAAGTGCCATGGTTCCTGAATGAGCATCATCCGATTTATCCTGGAAATCTGTAGGATCAGCACCCTCTGAGCTTATCTTCCACATGGAGGTATCTGCATCTTCAAAGCTTGGATTTTGTACCACATTAGGAAGGTTCACAGCCACATGGCATGTGAGAGTCGTGCCATCATCCACGGTTCCCTTAATTTCATATTTTCCCTCTTTGGTATTATCGATCTTTGAAACAGCGTCTTTATCCCAGGTCACACTTACTTTTGTGTTCTTGGAGGTGTCATTATAAATAACATCTGTTTTCTCTGGGAGCTTGATTTCATCCCCTGTCACGAAGTTGCAATAAACATCCGGAACTGCATCGATCTTAAGCTGAGCTTCAGCCCCTGTCCTTATATACTTAAAGACATTGAGCGAAGGCAGCGGATTTCCGGCGAAGCTAAACAATGCCTGATTCTCCCATGAGCAGCCTCCATAGTAAAGGCCTGCATCATCAGGATCGTAGGCTCCTGCAAAGCTACTTGCCCAGCCACTTCCGTAGGTTTCCCAGATCTCAGAATTATTGTCCGTTGCACTTCCTACAGGAAGCCAGACTCCTTCCCAATAGAATATTCCAAGAGCCCCGGCCTCATTCGCTGCATCCATGGTATCTCTCAAGATATTCGCCTGTCCCTGTACAGTTGCAGGATAACCCTCGACTATGTCATCTGTTCCGGAAACGCTGTTACCACTGCCATCTCCATCCTGAGAAGTATAGCAGTATGATGTTTCTGCTATCACAACATCTTTGCCATAGCCGTCGCGGATCATCTTAACGACATTCTGCATATTCTCAAAAGTGCCATCCCAAAAAGGATAAAAAGATAAGCCGATAACATCGTAGTCAACTCCAGCAAGACCTAAGTTCCTTACGCGGTTCTCCACCTGATCGATATCCTCGATGTTTGTATAATGAACAAGAATCGTTATATCTTTTCCATACTCTTCTGAGATTTCCCTTACAGCCTTGCTTCCTGCTGCCAAAAGAGCTGTGACATTTGCCTGAGAACTCTCACCGCACATTCCGTAGTTTATCTCATTGCCAATCTGCACCATTCCTACGTCAACACCGGCATCAAGGAGCTGCTTAAGGCTATCCTTGGTAAAATCATAGAGAGCTTCACTCTTTTCTTTTACCGACATTCCCTCCCAGGCCTTTGGAGTCAGCTGTCTCTTGGGATCTGCCCAAAAGTCTGAATAATGGAAGTCTATGCTGACCTTCATTCCGTACTGAGTAGCTCTTTTGCCAAGCTCTATTGCCGTAGGGACGTCGTTATTGCCTCCGCCGTAGCCATGTCCTGCCTCATCGTAGGGGTCATTCCACACTCTGAGTCTTATGTAGTTAACTCCTGCTTCCGACAAAGTCTTAAAGACGTCAGCCTCTTTTCCCTCAAAATCGTAGTATCGAACGCCGCTGTTCTCCTCCACAAGCACCGATGATGCATCCATTCCACAGATAAAATCATCAGGAAGGTTCTCAATTTTCTTTACAAATATCTCCTGTGTAAGATCAAGGTCATCCTGCGCCGTCACGCTGCTTACCTTATCTCGTGGAGTTGCAGGTGTTATTTTTTCTGTGGCGGTGGATTTTGAATTATCTTCACTTTCCTGGGTGCTCTCTGTACTGCTGTCGCCACCGTTTTCATCTTGCGCCACAGTTTCTTTTCCCTGATCAGCGTTCTCCGCGGCAGCTGCCTCCTGAGATGCCTGAATAGAACTCTGGTCACCTACGGCTCCGCTTTTTCCGCACCCTGAGAGACTACCCATTATTAGAGCCGCTCCCAAAATGGTGCTTATCAGCCTGTAATCCTTCTTTTTCATACCTTTCTCCCCTTTTTTCCCATTATTTCTCTAATCTGTTAACTTTACGCATCCAGTGCCATCTGTAACGGCTTCGTGCGTCTTATCATCTATCATAACCTAAATTTGCAAATTTAGGTTATTTTTAGGTTTGGATATTACAATTCATTATAAATTATAAGCGTGTAAAAATCACAAGAAGGGAGAAAAAACGGTGCAGTATCGACATGAGTTAAAACATGATATTTCGACATCGGATATGATTGCGATACGCCAGAGAATGCGGGCAATCGCAGAGCCTGACCCACATGCAATTGACGGTCAGTACCTGATACGAAGCCTGTATTTTGATACTCCTACGGACAAAGCTCTTTTTGAGAAGCAAAACGGAGTCAGCAGACGGCAAAAATTCAGAATCCGATATTATAACGGCGATAAATCGGTCATACACCTGGAAAAGAAATGCAAGATGGGCGGCCTGGGACTTAAGGTCTCCGCAAATTTAACCGAAGAAATGGCCCAAAAGATCGTGGATGGTGACATACAATGGATGCGGGATTCTCAGGATGAGCTGATAAAAGAGCTATACTCTCATATGGTTACTGAGAACCTTGCACCAAAGGTTATCGTAGATTATACCAGAGAACCGTTCATCTACAAACCCGGAAACGTGCGGGTGACACTGGACTACAACATCAGGACCGGCCTTAGCAGCACGGATTTCCTGAACAAAGATTGTGTCACAATTCCGGCGGCGCAGGGAATCTGCATTATGGAAGTCAAGTGGGACAATTTCCTGCCTGAGATAATCCGGGACGCAGTTCAGCTGCCTTACGGCCGCACAGGCTCTTTTTCCAAATATGAAGCCTGCAGACAGCCGGCAATGGCCCCCGGCGTACTGTCGTACACCTGATGAATTGCCTGCAAATCCGGCAAATAACATAATACCTGAAAAACACCGGTTCCACCTGCAAATACAGGTAAATGAAAATGATAGTTTATTAAATAATATGAAAGAGGAAAAGAAAAATGACATTCAATGACATCTTCAAATCAAGCTTTTTGGAAAACGTAACAAGCATCAGCATTCTTGATATGGCGCTGGCAATGGTCCTGGCCTTCGCAATCGGCATGTTTATCTTCTTGATCTATAAAAAGACCTATCAGGGAGTAATGTACTCCTCCAGCTTTGGCGTTACACTTGTAGCCCTTACAATGATCACTACACTTGTAATTCTTGCAGTTACCAGCAACGTAGTTCTTTCACTTGGTATGGTTGGTGCCCTTTCCATCGTTCGTTTCAGAACAGCCATAAAAGAGCCTCTGGACATTGCCTTTTTATTCTGGTCGATCGCAGTCGGCATCGTACTTGCAGCAGGAATGATCCCTCTTGCAGTATTCGGCAGCGTTATCATCGGAATCATTCTTCTTGTATTTACTAACAGAAAATCACATATCGTTCCTTATATCATCGTGCTTAACTGCGATGGACATGACAGCGAGTTAAAGGCCGCTGAGCTTATTAAGAGCAAAACTCAGCGCATGATCGTAAAGAGCAAGAGCGCTCAGAAGAGCAATCTCGAGATCAACTATGAAGTAAGACTTAAGGAAGACAACACAGATTTTATCAATGAACTTGCAAGCCTTAGCGGCGTAAACAGCGCAGTTCTCGTAAGCTACAACGGCGAATATATGGGGTGATCACCGGGGGATTTGACTAAGAAAGGAGCTCCGGCCGGACTATGCCGGATAATTAAGATATGTCAACACACAAGAATATAGATAGGATATGCATCATCATTACTATCCTTGCCGTGATTGTTACAGCTCTTTTCATGAATGGAACTAAGCTTGGAATTACTGCCGACGACTCCGTGACAATGAATTACGAAAACACTCTGTTTGACGACAGCTACGTCCATTCCATTGATATTGAGATAGATGACTGGGATTCTTTTCTGGAAACAGCAACCAGTGAGGAATACACAGCAGTAAACGTAACTATTGATGGCGAAACGATTAAAAACGTTGCGCTCAGAGCAAAGGGTAACACCTCCCTGTCCACTGTTTCACAGCTTGGCAGCGAAAGATACAGCTTAAAGATTGAGTTTGACCGCTATCAGGAGAGTACCAACTACCACGGTCTTGATAAGCTCTGTCTCAACAACCTGATTCAGGATTACACCATGATGAAGGATTACATCGCATATAAGCTGATGAACGAGTTTGGCGTGGCCTCTCCTCTTGTAAGCTACGTTTATGTAACCGTAAACGGTGAGGACTGGGGACTTTTCCTGGCAGTTGAGGCGGTCGAAGATTCTTTTCTCGAGAGAAACTATGGCACAAATTACGGCGATCTTTACAAACCTGATACCATGAGCATGGGCGGTGGTCGTGGTAACGGCGGCGACTTCGACATGCGTGACATGGACTTCGACCAGATGGGCATCAAGAATCCATTCGAAGACAGTTCGGATGACAGCGATGAGGCTGACAGCGGCGATGGCGACAGCCACAGTCATAAACATAGTGGTGGTCCTGGCAGAAGTCGTGACAATGACTCAAAAGACAGTGATAACAAAACCGATAACAATGATTCTGGCGGATTTTCCGGTGGATTCGGTGGTTTCGGAATGGGCAGCGACGAAGCCAAACTTAAATATATTGACGATGATGCGGACAGCTACTCCACAATATGGAGCAGCGCGAAGACATCTGTATCAAATTCAGATAAATCGAGACTTATCAAGTCTTTGAAGAACCTCAATGAGGGTCTTGCAGAAGGCGATGAGGAACAGATTGCAGAAGCTGTTGATATTGACGCAGTTCTGCGCTATATGGTAGTCCACAACTTCGTAGTTAACGGCGACAGCTACACAGGAAGCATGATCCACAACTACTACCTCTACGAAGAGAATGGCCTGTTATCCATGATCCCTTGGGATTATAACCTGGCCTATGGTACTTTCCAGGGACAGGATGCTGACAGCATAGTAAATGACCCTATAGACAATCCTCAGTCCATTACTGACGGTGACACGGACAGACCGATGTTCTCCTGGATCATTTCCAGCGATGAATACACTGAAATGTACCACGAGTATTACGCAGACTTCCTTGAGCAGTTCTACAACAGCGGATATCTTACTGATCTCATCGACAGCACTTATGAAATGATCTACTCCTATGTGGAGAAGGATCCTACCAAGTTCTGCGAGATGTCAGAATTTGAAAAAGCTGTTGAGACAATGAGAGAATTTGTTAGCCTGAGATTCCAGAGTATCGAAGGACAACTTGATGGAACCATCGGCTCCACAGATGCAGAGCAGGCCGAGAATCCGGATGCACTCATCGATGCTTCCTCCATAACCATATCCGACATGGGTTCCATGGGCGGTGGCATGGGCGGCGGTCCGGGCGGTAACAGCGGTCCCAGAGGCAATGGCGGCCCCGGAGGCGATGGCGGTCCCGGAGGCAATGGCGGCCCTGGCAGCGACTTTAATCCCGGCGAGGGCTTCAATCCTTTCGGAAACTCAGGAAGTGATCAGTCCGCAGATTCCGGCGATGACAAATCCTCTGAGAACTCCTCTGATAGTTTCCCCGGATTCCCTGGTGGCGGCCCCGGCAGCAACAGCGACTCCGATAGCAGCAATCCTTTCGGTGGAGGCCCTAGTGGCGGACCTTCCAACCTTGAAGGATTCGGCGACCAGAGCACGATATCAGCATCAAATTACATTTATCTAGGCGCTTGCATCCTTGTGCTGATTGCAGCTATGATTTTCGCAAAGCTCTATAAGCAGAAGCATTAGTTATGTGTTGTAATAAAGGGATGGCACAATTAGTGTCATCCCTTTAATTCAATCTATTTCTTATATCAACGTCATCATTTTACATTTGCAGGTATTTTTCAAATATACTAATCTTTCCCGCACTTTCCCATACAAAAATATTTCTGCTTCAGTAGTTTTTCTGCTTATTTTACAAAAATAATGAATAATCTTCGATTTACACATACATAATTTCTCATTTCAGCTTAGTGACAATCTGTTTTTTCAAATATACAAGCAAATCTTCGTTTTACTTATACAAAATGATGCAATTTAATCTGACTCTAGTCATTTTCTTACAAATATAGAGCCTATTCTTCATTTTCCCCATACAAAGTCCATCCCAAATCATCCATCGGCAACCGAATCCGCGAAGAATCAACCTCATCCCCCAGCAAAACCTATCACAATTTCATAGTGATTATTTCCGCAAAAAAGTTATATACTAGAATCACGAACTGATATATAATGGAAACGTTTCCGGAAATTATGACACAGGCATTTACTGTCACATATAATTGCTGTGGCAACGGCCATTACTGTCCTCATCCCGGAACTATAATTCATGGCGAGGAGGTTCATTATGCCAAACTGGTTAAAAGACGCTGTTTTCTACGAGATTTACCCTCAGTCCTTCAAGGACACCAACTGCGACGGTATCGGCGACATCAATGGAATCATTGAGAAGCTGGATTATGTGAAGGAGCTGGGATGCAATGCCCTTTGGATCAATCCCTGCTTTGATTCACCATTTAAGGATGCCGGCTATGACGTCAGAGACTACAAGAAGGTAGCACCCAGATATGGCACAAATGCTGACCTTTACAGATTATTCGGTGAAGCCCACAACAGAGGTATTCACGTACTCCTTGACCTGGTTCCGGGCCACACTTCCGAGGAACATGCGTGGTTCCAGGAGAGCAAAAAGGCTGAAAAGAATGAATACACAGACCGCTATGTATGGACCAACTGCTGGATCCATGGCATTGCTGGTCATCCCTATATTGGCGGCGAGGCTGACAGAGACGGCTGCTACATGCTGAACTTCTTTAAGTGCCAGCCTGCACTTAACTACGGATTCCTTAACCGCACCGATGATTGGCAGTCTGCACCTGATGCTCCTGAGTGCATCGCAACAAGAGAGGCCCTCAAGGACATTATGCGTTTCTGGCTTGACCACGGTTGCGACGGCTTCCGTGTTGATATGGCGGATTCTCTGGTAAAAGAGGATGATGAAAACAAGTCTGCTACCGGTGCAATCTGGAAGAACATTAGAGAAATGCTAGATAAGGACTATCCTGAAGCTGCCATTGTTTCAGAGTGGAGCAATCCTCAGCAGGCCCTTAAGAGCGGCTTCCACGCTGACTTCTATCTTGATCACCACGGAAACGGCTATAATACCCTTATCCGCGACAATGAGACCCCGGGCGGCGATCACAGTTTCCTTAAGAAGGATGGAAACGGCGATATCATGCGCTTCCTACTGGATTACCTGCCCAAGTATGACAGCACCAAGAATGATGGCTACATAAGCTTTATCACCTGCAATCACGACACTCCAAGAGCCCGCAGAACACTGGGCTACGATGAGCTTAAGATTGCATGGGCTCTTTTCCTAACACTTCCCGGAGTTCCGTTCATCTACTACGGTGATGAGATTGGAATGAGATATCTGGACATTCCTACGAAGGAAGGCGGATACACAAGAACCGGCACCAGAACTCCAATGCAGTGGGACAACTCCAAGAACCACGGTTTCTCAGATGCAGGTGCTGATGTCCTCTATCTTCCACAGGATCCATCTGACGATGCTCCTACCGTCGAAGATCAGGAAAAAGACCCTTCTTCACTCCTTAACGTAACTAAAGAGCTGACAGCTCTTCGCCATAAATACACTGACCTGCAGGCCGATGGCTCTTTTGACGTCATCTATGCAGAAAAAGAGCAGTTCCCATTTATCTACAAACGCGGAAATCTGCTCCTTGCGATCAACCCATCAGAAAGCAAGTCCAGTGCTGCCCTTCCGGATGAGGCATATATAAAGAAGGATGATACAAAAGCCGGCAAGCTTACACCTGTATACTCAATCGGTGAGTTCAAGCAGGAGGATCACAGCCTCACACTTCAGGGACAGTCCTTCGTTGTCTTCTCACTAGAGGCATAACGGAATAGAGCTTGACGATAGCATCATAACACACCATAAATAATGGGCCGCCGCCTAAAATTTAAACCTTGGCGCGGCCCTTTTTTCATCTTCTCATTGCCAGGATCTTTTCTCCTGTATCCTTATGGATTCTTCTGTCTATTCCTGTCCTTCGATCGTGTCCCTCACGTCTGTCTATGCCTTCACGCTGATAGTATGCCCTCTTTTCATCGTACATTCTCTCATCAGCAACTTTCTCAATAGAAGTAATAGTTGGATTCTCAACATCCTCCAGGTCTTCAACTGAGGCGTATCCTATAGAAACCGCAAGCTTATCAACTGTCTTGCCCTTCCAAGTAGCGGTCCTGCGTTTAACCTCATCCAGAATCTGCTCAGGATCATCCGTATGGACCATCGCCTGGAATTCATCGCCACCCATACGATAGACCTTTCCTCTGTTGCCAATTACAGAAACTAAGCATTCCGCTGCGCCTTTTATCAGCTCATCTCCTGCAGCATGTCCCAGTGAATCGTTAACTTCCTTAAGACCGTTCACATCCGCAGAGAATATCACCAGATTCGATGGGATCATCTTGTCCTTATAGTCCTCAACATCCTCATCGTAGCAACGCCTGTTGTAAAGTCTTGTGAGCTCATCAGTCATTGAAATCCTGATAAGCCTCTCCTCTCTTTGCTTCTCCTCTTCAATATTGGAAACCGTGTAAATGACAATATTCGGGATTCCATCAGGTGTTCTGTCAACTGCAATGTACTGTGCCCTGAACCATCCATTTATAAGGTCGATAAATTCTCCGGTTATAACCTTCTTATTGGCAAGCCTTGCCCTTACTGTAGAAATATCCGTAAATGCCATAAACTCGTCGTGTTGATCCGGCACAACAGTCTGCTGAAGCTTCTGATTCATAAGGGTGTGGGTCTGATAATCCATATTAAGGCCACGGGCTGTTCTGGTCTTGTCTCTCAAGGACATTTCTGTGCTGTCGGTGTAATTCAGCAGATTTACGTAGTCATAGATCTCAGCCATGGAATCGAGGATGTTCATCTTTTCCGTAGTTTCTTTTATCTGCTCGACGACATCGTTATTCCTCTGTACCAGTTCCCTGTAATGCCCTATCGTATGCTTGCCCAAAAGGAAACCTGCCAACATAAAGATACTGGCCTCATAGGTAAAGCCCCACATATGATTAAAGAAATACTTTATCGGATCATTGTAATCAGCTGTAAGCTGTACGAAATACGGAGCCGTAATGAGTGTTGCCAGAGCCATCATTCCGTAATTAAACACTAGCGAAAACCAATAGATGCGCTTATCGCAGAACATAATGCTCAGGATAGGAACAATAAACCAGAGAACACTGATACTGATATGTAAAAGAACCATGTAGAATAAAAGACAATCAATAAAAACCAGCGCTAAAATGCCGGCCCAGATTGAGTACGGAAACTTCTTAAAAAGTAACGAATGTAACGACGCAATTACTAGCATGATAACCGAGATGTCCATGCAGGAATAATAATGCACCCACGGGAACAATCCAATCCTGATTCCCACTGCAACAGCAGGCCCGGCAAGTACGCATACCCACAGTACTATGTTCAGGAACCTGTTTACTCTTGCCCTGTTATCATTGATAAACTCTTCGTAACTGTAAATCTTTCCTTTACTAAATGGCATGACACCCTCCATCCCCAACGTGATCACTCACTGAAGTTGGTCACAACATTTGTATAATATCCAATTGTTTCTATTTATTTAACAACTTTATTATACAATCACAATCACGATTTGTCACTAAAACCTAGGAAATTACTGAACTTTTTCTTGGAAATCCAATTCAAAATCAGTATTTATAACGTTTATAAATTAACAATCTCTCAGAACTCAAATTTCATGGGGCTTGTCTCGCCTTGTGGTCTGCTCTCAGCCATAAGAACTGCTGTCACAGCAGTATCATCAAGTTTAACCGCGAGCTGAAGCGCATTTCCTACTGCTTTTTCTCCAAACAATCCTTCAAACCCAAGCAGTTTCTTTAACAGCGCCACACTATCGGCGCTATTCCCCGAATCATGGCACTTTCTGACTATCCTTCCCAATATTTCATTATCGTTATTCCGTATATAATTCTCATAATTATGCAAATTTTTTTCTTCCAGCTCCAGCGGATAGAGAACGCGATATACAGCTATATCCTGGGCTATTTCCCCTCCGTCTATAATGGCCTTCTCGAAAAGAGAATCATACTGTCTGTAGTCAATCTTTCTCCTGTCGACACACTCTCTGAAGGCATATCCTGAACCGGCAATAGTAAACTGAATCGTACGGGCCATGGTATTTTCATTGAAATCGTAGACATACTCCGGAAATGTCAGGCAGGAAGTGCTGTATCCCACGCCAAAATCACCATCATTGTGTTCGCCGGCTGCCCCTCCATCCTTTGCATGAATCAAAAACCTAAGCGTCTTGTCATTATCTGCCAGGAAATTCCTGATGACCTCATACCAGCTGTTATTAACTGTGATCTCAACCTCTTCAAGATTGTCACACTGCCTGCATACGCCATCATAGTAATCATCAATACTGTCGAAAAGAGCTATCTTCCTGAGGTTTCTGCAGTTGTGAAAAGCAAACCCAAATATAGTCCGCACAGATTCGGGAATCGTGACACTTATAAGGTCCTCTCTTCCCGAAAACGCATGATTTCCTATGGCCTCCACAGCCACACCATCTATAATATCCGGCACAACAAGATCTGTGACCTTTCCTTCAAATCCGGTGATCATCACATACTTGTGACCGTCTTTTTTTGCTTCTGAAAATTCATATTTAATAGGCATTTATTTTCCACTTTTCATACGGATAATTTTGTATATAATATTATGAAATGGATTCCCAAAGAATTCAAAGGAGTTTTTTAATGTTTGAACCTGTTTCATTGTACAAATGCGATTCATATAATTACGAGGAGGTTTCAAGTGCCCTCACCATGGCGCTGTCAGCCATAGACGGTCTGTCCTTTGTAAAGCCCGGAATGACCATCGCCATCAAGGCAAATATGGTCTCCTCCATGGCTCCCGAGAAGGCAGGCACCACACATCCCATGCTGATCAGAAAGCTATGCGAGATGATCACCGATCTTGGCGCAAAAGTTGTGATCGGTGACAGCCCCGGCGGTATCTACACTCCCGGATTTGTAAAGGGCATATATAAGGGCTGCGGCTTTACCGACATGGTCGCTGACCTTGGAAAAGAGTCTGTGAAGCTGAATGATGACTTTTCCGTAAAAGAGGCTACATACGACGGCAAGTCGCTTAAAAGCTTTATTTATACCGGATGGCTTGATAATGCAGATGCCATCATAAATGTATCTAAACTTAAATCCCACGCTATGATGGGCATGAGCTGCGCAGTAAAGAACATGTTCGGCACCATCCCGGGAGCCACCAAACCCGAGTACCACATGCGTTTCCCTGAGGAAATGGCTTTTGCCAATGTTATGGTGGACCTTAACGAGTTCTTTAAACCGGTGCTCTACGTGGTGGACGCCATCGACGGAATGGAGGGCAACGGCCCTACAGCCGGGGAAAAGAGACATATCGGTGCAGTGCTGGCTTCCAAGAGGCCCTATGATCTTGATATGGTGTGTGCAAACATCATCGGCATGGGCATCAATGACTGCCAGACTCTCAAAGCGGCCTACGATAGAGAGCTGGGACCACATGATATATCCGAAGTCACCGTTGTAGGCGATGTATCTCCCGCGGATGCAAAGATTTCCGATTTTAAAAGAGCTACCTCCCACCAGAGCATTACCTTTGAAGGCGAAGGGCTCCTAAACACAGTTAAATCCGTTCTTGTTAAATCCGTTTTCAACACCAAGCCAATCCTTAAAAAGGATGAGTGCGTCGGCTGCAGAAAATGCTACCAGACCTGCCCCGCAAAGGCCATCACCATGGTACCGGCAAAGCCCGGAAGCTCTGCAGGTTCTCAGATTCCAAGCATCGATCGGAGCAAGTGCATAAAGTGCTTCTGCTGCCAGGAATTCTGTCCAAAAGGCGCCATGAAGGTCCATGAGACTGCAGCATCAAAAATAATTCATAAGTTTTACCGAATATAAAGTCAGGTGAACACAAAAGGGCGATGATAGATTCTTATCACCGCCCTTGGTTTATCTGTATTATTAGTATATCTCATTTTACCATAATAGATATGGCTTTGTTAATAACTTCTATTTCCGTATCCCGGTAAGCTCCACCAAACTCCCCGTCAATTGTCCATTCCACATCTTCCTCTGAGGTGACATGAACATGTGAAACCTGCGTGTAGGTAATATATGGGTTGTCCGGTTCACGCACAGCCAGCGCAGAAATGATCGCGTTGAACTCTCCAAAATTCTTCGGTGCCCGAATCAACAGAAGCTCCATCTGCCCGTCGTCCTGTTTGATGTTTGGATCAGCAAAAAGGGTCATGCCCGCCACTGATGCTGAGTTACTTACAGCGCCAAAAATGTAATCTCCTTCTTCAAAAACACCGTCTGCCTCAATCTTCATATGGCAGCTGTAGCCTATGTTCTGAGGAAGCTCTGCAATCGCACTTATAACGTAAGCCGCATAACCAATGACATTTTTCAAATCCTGGTCTGTGTCATAGCTCACCTTGGAAAAAGCTCCGAAAGCAGCCACATAATTGAAATAGTTGTCGTTCATTTTGCCAACATCGTATTGAATGGGCCTGCCGTTGACGGCCACATCTATGGCCTTCGACCTGATTCCGGGAATTCCCAGTCCTTTTGCAAAATCATTGGTGCTGCCAGACGGAACATAGGATAGAAGAGGTTTCTTCTCAAGCTTCATCATGGCATTCATCACGTGATTAAGGGTGCCATCCCCGCCACTGCACAAGATGAAATCAACGGTTTCGCCATATTCCGCAATCAAAGTCTCTGATGTAAGACCGCTCCCCGGAATAATCGGATACACTATGGGTTCATAGCCTTTTTCAGCCAGCTTAGTAGCAATCTCAATGGTCTCGTTTCCGGCCTTTCCGGTTCCTGCCTTTCGATTTATCAGTACTAGCGCCTTTTTTCTATTGTCTTTTGCCACAGTGAATCACTCCTAAAAATATCGATGAAATCAATACCATCGAATTGAAATTATTCCACTATCAGTTGATTCTTTTGTAGGTTCTGTAGGTATAGGTTATGTCGAAATACACCTGCTCTTCACTCTCATCCACTAGTTCCCACTCAGGATCCACATCTAAGTTGGGAAAATAGGCATCTGCCTCATATTCTTTGTCGATAAAAGTGACGATGGCTGTGTCACACACATCAAGGAATTCCTTGTAAACAGTGGCACCTCCAATGATAAATACGTCATCGGAATTCTCATTCTCCACCAGTTTCAGGGCTTCCTGCTTGCTGTGGGCAACCTCAGCATTTCTCACGGTGTAATCAGGTTTGGTCGAAAGGATTATGTTGCGTCTTTTGGGAAGAACAATCTGCTGGGGAAATGTCTCCAGAGTCTTCCTTCCGTAAATTATGGTTTTTTCAAGGGTCTTGGCTCTAAAGTTGTCCTTCTGATCGGCAGGGATGCTCACAAGAAGCTTGCCCTTGTTGCCAATGGCCCAGTTGCTGTCTACTGCTACGATAGCTTTCATTTTTCTCCTCCGTCGAAAAGTCTCCCCATTATATGGCAATTGGAATATCCTTAAGCTGCTCGCCGGCTACTTCGTAGCCCTCAAGCGAAACGTCATTTCTTGTAAATTCGTAGAAATCCTTTACATCAGGATTTAAGTGGAACTTAGGTGCCGGGAGAGGCTTTCTCTCGATAAGTTCCTTGATAAGCGGAACATGCCTGTCATAGATGTGAGCATCGGCGATTACGTGCACCAGCTCGCCCACGTTCATGTCGCAAACCTGTGCAAGCATGTGCACCAGAACAGCGTACTGAACCACGTTCCAGTTATTGGCTGCAAGCACGTCCTGTGATCTCTGGTTGAGGATTGCATTAAGAGTAAGCTTATCCTCGCCCTTCTTCTGGGTTACGTTGTAAGTTACGCTGTAGGCACAGGGATAAAGATGCATCTCATGAAGATCAGAGAAAACATAGGTGTTAGTCATGATACGCCTTGAGAAAGGATTGTTCTTAAGGTCGTAAATTACCCGGTCGATCTGGTCAAACTCGCCCTCTTTATAGATACTCTTTTGCCCGATCTGGTAGCCGTAGGCCTTTCCGATGGATCCGGTCTCGTCAGCCCACTCGTCCCAGATGTGGCTGTTAAGGTCGTTGATATTGTTGCTCTTCTTCTGGTAGATCCAGAGAATCTCATCAGTAGCGCTCTTAAGGGCGGTCTTTCTCAGGGTCATGATAGGAAACTCTTTGGAAAGATCATATCTGTTCACAACACCAAACTTCTTGATAGTGTAGGCAGGTGTTCCGTCAGGCCAGTGAGGACGCACCTTTTCCCCCTCTGTTGAAGTTCCGTTCTCCAGGATATCCCTGCACATATCAATAAAAATATCGTCTGCTCTTGCCATACCTTCCTCCTCAAACTTTTATTATCAACGCGAATTTCGCTTACTTGCTCCATTTGTCGCAGAGCGCAATGATCTGATCTGCGAATTTTGCCTTGTCCTTGTTGGTCATACCCTCGCTCTTTGCTATGATGCCCATAAGTCTTGCACCCGCTGCCTTGAGCCTTGCATAAACATCGGAAACAAGTGTGGTCTCTTTCCTCTTAACGGGGATCGGAACGCCCTCTTTAACGAGATTACCTGATATAATGTCAAATTCCGTGCCGCTATAAGGTGCATATGAATCATATCCGTACTCTTCTCTGAGGCACTGGGCAAAAGACGTACAAACACTGTCTTCGCCGTGGACAACAAATACTTTCCTTGGCCTCTTTACGTTAAAGCCGTTTATCCATTCGATAAGTCCGTTCTTGTCGGCGTGACCTGAAAGGCCTTCAAGCTTGCAGATATCAGCCTTTATATCAATTGTCTCCCCAAAAAGCTTTATCTGCTCAGCGCCGTCCACAATGGCTCTTCCCGTTGTACCTATGGACTGATAGCCAACGAACAAAATGGTACACTCAGGTCTCCACAAGTTGTGCTTCAGGTGATGCCTGATTCGGCCTGCCTCGCACATACCGGAAGCCGAAATGATTACCTTTGGTTCAGGATCCTCGTTTATGGCCCTTGACTCCTCGGTTGTAATAGCAAGATTAAGTCCCGGGAACACAATCGGGTTTATTCTCTTTTTTACCAGTTCCATTGCCTCTTCGTCGTAGCAATCGTACTGGTTGTCTTCAAATATCTGCGTCGCTTCCACAGCAAGAGGACTGTCTACGAAAACAGGGAAGTTTGGTTTGCTGGTAACCAATCCGTCCTTCTTGATCTTTCTGATGAAATACAGAATTTCCTGAGTTCTTCCAACAGCAAAGGATGGAATTACCACGTTTCCGCCCCTTGCGAAGGTTCTGTCCAGAATCTGCGCCAGCTCTTTTACATAATCCGGTCTCTCGGTGGAATGCAGCCTGTCACCGTAGGTCGACTCCATGATTACGTAATCCGCTTCACTGGTCAGCTTCGGGTCTCTGATAAGGGGCTGTTCCTTGTTTCCGATATCACCGGAGAAAACCAGCTTCTTCGTGACATTCTTCTCAGTGAGCCAAACCTCGATACTGGAAGAGCCAAGCAGATGTCCGATATCCGTAAATCGGATCTTGATTCCCTCACAGACCTCGATCTCCTTATCGTAGTCACAGGGAATAAAGGCCTTAATGGTATTCTCAGCGTCCTCCATGGTATAAGAAGGCTCCATCTGGGCAATATCCTTGTTTCGCTTAGCCTTTCTGTTGCGCCACTCTGCTTCCTGCATCTGAATGTGCGCACAGTCCCTGAGCATTATGTTACACAGATCTGCTGTTGCATCTGTGGAAAAGATCTTTCCTCTAAAGCCCTTTGCATATAAAAGCGGAAGATTTCCTGAATGATCCACGTGGGCATGGGTAAGAAATACATAGTCGATTTCCGGGGCAGATACAGGAAGAGGCGCATTTTCAAAATAGTCTTTTCCCTGCTCCATTCCATAGTCCACCAGAATCTTCTTGTCACAGGCTTCTATGTAGTGACAGCTTCCCGTTACTTCATGATCAGCTCCAATAAATGTCAGTTTCATATCCTGCTCCTCCTGATTCAGTTCCTCCTTATATGATACCACATCCATGGCTTCGATGTGATATTAACCCCCTTTGAGCATGCTCAGCAAGGCAAAGAAAATGAGCCCGTGGAATGGAGTTGATGGCTCAAATCCGGTCCCACAGGCTCATTGTCATATCATCTTAATAATCGTATTTATTATCTTTCTTGTGATGTTTCTCAATCGCGCTCTTAATGATGAGGCCGGCTCCAACAACCACCGGAACAAACACCAGCAGCACATCTGTGAGTGATGCATATGCAAAGTAAAGCTCTGTGCCAAGTACAAGCGATACAACCAAAAGGCACAGCGAAATGATCAGGCACCCCCAGGTGAATTTGTTCTTGTTAACCACCACTGCAATTGCTGAAATAATGAGAAGTACCAGAACAATGGCTGATGTGCTTACTCTGCCGATTCTATAAAAGCCAAACGATGATACTCTTACCATCTTAAACAGCATGAATAAGCCAATGATTACAAGTATCCATCCAACATTTTTCTTTGTCATACCACATTCCTCCTAACCAAAAGTCCCCGAGCTCCAATTATATGATATATTGCAAAAAATTGAAGCGATCTCTCTTTACAAGATAATTCTATAAAGAAAGGCGCTTCAAATATACCATATAGATTGCGAAAAAGCACGTGCCAATTTGCTAAATTATTCTATCCACACATTTTCCGGTAAATAATGGCGTTCTGATGAGTGTTGTCCAACCCCAGAACCTTGGAAAAGAACTTATCTGCTTCGCACTTTTTGCCAAGTCCGAGGTTTGCAAGGCCCATAAGATAATAGCAGTGAATCCGGTTCTTCCTGGTCATATCTGTATCAAACACTGACATATCAGGCATGGATACTGCAAAATAATCCATCTGGAATTCGTCCCTAAGGTGCTGCTCGCCGAAATCCAGGAGCTTGTAAAATCTGGCATTGGCAGCTTTCTTATCCCCAAGCTTTTCTTTGGCAAGGCCCTGATAAAGGATCATATCAGCAGGCTGATCGTAGTAGTACATCATTCCTGCAACTTCCATCGCTCCCAGAGTAGCCTTTTCAAAACTCTCTGAGGCTTTGTCCTTATCACCAAGGAGCTCATAGGCAAGACCAAGGTTATAGTAGATGTTATTATCCTTGGTGCCTTCAAGTCTTCCTTCTCCAAGGTTTTCCGGATAAGAAAGAGCTTCGGTGAGGAGACTCTTTGCTGCCTCTCCGTCGCCGTTTTGCAGATGAACCTTTGCTCTCTCCACTAGGCAGACCTTGAACTGCGTAGTAATCTTACCTTCAGCGCCTTCCCAGGTCTGGAAGTTGTGGGATTTGATCCTGTCGTAGGCTTCATCGTACATTCCCAGATCATTAAGAAGTGTCACATACTCGATGTAAAGATCATCCCTCTCTTCGATCAGATCGATGTTGTCCTTGAATTTAGCAAGGCGCTCGGAAAGTGGCAGCTGAAGCTTCTGATATAGCTGATCAAGTTCAAGGAACACCCTTGCATCGGTTCTGTCCAGTTCAAAAGCCTTCTCCAGGATTTTCCTTGCCCTGTCATTTTCTCCTCGTTTATTAAAAAGAGCTATCGAAAGGTTTCTCAAAAGCGTCGGGAACTTATCGTTTATGGCAAGGGCCTCTTCCCACAATCCGATAGCCTCATCAAACTGGAGCTTATCGTAGAAAAGGCATCCCAGGTAGTATCTTGCCATGGCGTCGCTTTCGTCTGTCTCGATTGCGGTCTTAAGCACAGCTATGTCTTCCAACTTATTAGGGAAACAATAGGCTGAATCAGCTTCTTTTCCCATCTTGAATTCCGCTGCAGCTTCATCACTTCTTCCAAGTTTCTGAAGATATGCGCCCTTGTAGTAATGGAGCATTGGCCTGTCCCCCGGGTATTCAGAGAGGGCATTGGTTGCCTCATCATAAAGTCCTGCCTCTGCCAGGTCTCGAGCGATTAGCAGATATGTCTCATGGAAGTCCCTTGTAACCTTGTGAAAAGCGTCACTTACATAGTCTTTGTTCTCGGACATGGCAAAAAGAAGATACATGGAGACAAAGTCAAAGGCGTCCAGGCGCAGGTTTTCATGGATCCAGGCTCTGGACTCTCCGATTCTTCCAAGTTTCATGAGAACCATCGCCTTAAGTCCTCTCGCCTTGATGTTGTGGGCATTCTTGATGAGGGCCTTCTCTATAAGCTCCAGCGCCTCCTCGTAGTCCCCTCTTCTTGTGGCAATAGCAGACAGATAGTAGAAGGACATTTCCTGAAGCTCGTTGACCCAGGTTGCCTTGTAGAAAGCATCGAAGGCTTCGTCATATCTTTCCAGGTAAAAGAGATCCAGTCCAAGGTTATAGTACGGCTCCGAATCGTAGGGATTTGGATGCATGCCGGTAAGTCTCTTAAGGGCAGTCCTAAAATACTTTTCAGCCTGCTCAAACTGTCCTCTTCGCATAAGAAGAAGTCCGTAGGCGTTGTTAATTCTGGTATCCTCAGGGTCCCTCTTTAAGCCTTCAAGGTAGTATGGATCAGGAAGCCATGTGGCATGGCGATACTGCTCGATATGCTGGCCCGTCAGGTACAGTTCTTCATTTGTTATTATCTCTTCCGGGAGTCTGGCAGCCTTAGCCGGTTCTGCAAGTTCCGGAATCCCCTGATAAACCGGGATATAGGAAACAAGCTCCTTGGCTCCGGATTTAACGCGAACTTTGAGTTTGTAGATGTCGGCGGTTTTGTCGTTTTCATCTATGTTCCAAGAGGGAAAATCAAGCTTATGAGTGTCAAGTCGATTATCATATATATCAATCGGAGAAAGCTTTACTTCCTCGCTGTAGATTTCTTTTCCCTCATATTCAAGAGTGATGCTGGCCTGTTCCCTTGGAGATGTGGCGTAAACAATTACATGTATGCTGTCCTCTTCAAACTCCACGTTAAGCGCAGCATTTATGGTGGCGTTCTTGACCTGTCCCACTGCCTTGTAGGGCATAAAATACTGCTTGAAGGTCTTCTCTTCATAAGGTTTAAGCCATGAAAAATCCGGTTGGTTATCACAGAACATGCCGGTCATAAGCTCAATATATGGCCCATCCTCGTCGGTAAGATTCCTGTCCCAGGCCTTTCCGAAATCACCGCAGCCCCAGGTCCACTGCTTCTTGCCGGGAGAAATGTGATGATCTGCAACGTGAAGAAGTCCTGCCTTTTTCTGATAGTCATAACCTCCAACGAAGTTGTAGTCTGACTTCTCAGCCATATAGGATGTTGGTACGGGAATATTCTTGTATCTTGAAATATCCACGCCTTCGCTGTAATCGTGCTTGTAGTACTCGCCCGTGGCAATAGGAAATCTTGATACAGCTCTTTTGCCATGATCATAGACGCTATGTACATCGGGTGGGAAAATTGATTGAGTGTAGCCGTTAACAGAAACAGCCGGATTAGCCCACCACAGAAATGTCTGGGGCAAAGGTGTCCTGTTATAGAGCTGACCTGTTATCTCAATATAGGCCTTATCAGGATAAAGAGTGAACTTCGTAACCTCTTTTGTCCCATACATCTGATCAACGTCACCGGTTATGAGTGTAACGCTACCATCATCATTATCTGCAATCTTATAATCAACCGGGCTGTAGGTCGTGGGTCTGTGATGTTGAGGCCAGTTGAATTCAATACCTCCCGAAATCCATGGTCCGGTGAGTCCTACCAGTGCCGGCTTGATCACCTTATTGTAATATACAAAGTCATAGCCATTAGTCTTGTCATAGGCCCTCTGAATACGTCCTCCAAGTTCAGGAAGGATCATGACTTTAATATAGTTATTCTCAAGATAAACGGCAGTCCACTCGTGGTCTGTCTTTTTTCTGCTGATCCTGGTCGTAGTCGGATAAGGGTATATCTTACCGCTGCTTCCCTGATAAACTCTCTTTTCAAGAAACATCGGGTTCTTGTCCGGAGCTCCAACCTCATAAGTCGGTATACTAACTTTTTCCTGCCATATTCTTACTTCGTCCATACCTTCTCTCCCCATTGGTGTAGCCTGACATTTCGTAATATAATAATTATGAATGTTAGACGACATTTGAACAACACCAATCTTGTACTATTTTATGAATTATTTGACGAGGTTTCGTATATGGAAAAAACTGGTTTTCAGCAGGTAATGGAAAAAAGAAATGCGGCCAATGCTTTTGCGCGCTATATTGGCCTGACGCTGACTCACATGGAGGAAGGCCACGCCATCGCCGAGATGGACATTACCAAGGACCACCTCAATCCCATAGATTCCACCCACGGCGGCTGTCTCTACACCGCAGCAGATGTTGCTGCCGGCGGAGCTGCCATCAGCTTCGGCCCTCCAGTAACAACCGTCGACAGCTCTTTCCGTTACCTCCGTCCGGGCCTTAGCGTAACCCACATCATCGCCGAAGCCACCGTAATCAAACACGGCAAGCGCCTCTCCGTAATCCAGGTGGAGGTCCGCGACCAATCCGAAACCATCCTGTGCATCGGCACCTTCTCCTTCATGACCCTGAACTGACGCCCACACCCCTCGCCCCATCGCCAGACCACCCGCCTTGGAGCACCGCCTCCCCGCGCCGCCTCCAAACCGGCACACAAAGCTCGGTGAGTCATTATGACGGGAGGTAAAGTTCATGAGCTCTCAAAATGGCGCTGACAATTCTGCTTATGGCTCATTGTTTGAGCATCGTAGGTCCCGCTTCGGCATTTATTTTCCACGCTCACTGTTCCTAAATGCCATTTTTCTAATTCTCACGCAGCCTTAAAAAACTACGCCCAAAATGAAATAAACTCGCAGGGCGATATGTATCGTAATATAGCAATGGTCATAAGGTGTTTGCCTGTTAAGGCAAAACACCTTTAAATAGGACAGGGCGTCTGCTCTCCAAGCTAGCTTGGAAGGCTGACGCCTTGTCCTATTATTACGCTCGCTGAAAGCGAGCTATGACCATTGCACTTAGTGATATGCCATTTCGCCCTGCTCAGACAATTCGATTTGGGCGTAAAAAAGGCTGCATGTGAGAATAAGAAAAATAGGCATTTCCTCACAATGATTCGCTTTGGAAAACAAACAGCCGAGGCGGTACCACGATGCGAGTTTATGAGCCGATAGAATTGGGAGCGCAATTTCGAGAGCCATGAACTTCCGAACCGGAATAGCGAACAGAGCTTTGTGTGCCTGCTTGGAGCGGCGCGGGGTTTGGGCTGTCCGGACGCGGGTGCGAGACGGCTGGCGGCGAAGCGGGCGGAACGTGAAAATAGTGGTTACACTGAGCAGGCAAAGTGCTTCTCAATGTAACCACTATTCGGTGGGACTTCAAAATAATATTAGTTAAGCGAAAGCCGAGTATTTCGCTTTGGAAAGGCTGATGCAATCAGCCTTTTTAGATCTCGCCGTCCTCTACGTGGATCTTCATACGCATTACGGCGCTTCCCATGGATTTGCCAAGGCTGTCTAGTCTAAGGCTCATTGTTGCTCCGCCGCCAAGTGCATGGTGCATTACAAGATTGATTCCTGAAAGGGTCTTTACCTCATATCTGGTAATATCGCCCTTCACCATATCTCCGAAATAACTCTTTAATCTCTCCGGTGTAACCTCTCTGATGATTAGGTCATAATATTCCGGTTTTCTGGCAAATACACAGACATTGCTGGTATCACCTTTATCTCCACTTCTTCCATGTGCTATATCTATCAAATGTATCTTTGGCATAACGCCCTCCTTAAAACCCCTTTTTCATCCTGCTATAGTCTTTTTGTAATCAAGTGGCTTTTAAATTGTTAAAATGTGACTTCTGACATCCAGTGCATCCCTCGGTATAACTGTGGGATAAAGTGCCATTACTTCCTGAACATGAGCTCTTCCTCCAAAGAAGGATGCGCCCTGCGGTCCATTAAGCTGAAGAGGACTGATTTCAGGAATGATTTTTGCGCATTCATTCTTATCTTCAGAGAATACAGCAATTCTCATTACGCATTCGTTAAGTCTTGCTATTGTCTCAGGGCTCTTATCAGCAACTCCAAGGTGAAGTGAATCAAGACCAATAAAGCTGATATGTACATCATCTGCCTTCATGCCTTTTTCCTTCATCTTATTCATGATGATGTCAGCGCACATCTTTGCCTTCTCATAGGCATCAGGCCATGCAAATGAAAGCATTGATACTGTTTTCCAGCCCTTATGATATCCAACGCAAAGCTTAATTGTGTCAGGTCTCTCTTTACCCTTAATTCCATCAACACGAACTCTGTTCTCTCCGTTCTGAGTAATAGTTGCATGGCTGATATCAACATTTACATCAGGTGTAAGGTAATTTGCAGGGTCTAATACTTCATAAAGGAACTGCTCCTTTACGCTCTGCTCAGAGATAAGTCCACCGCAGTTAGGTGCTTTGGTGATCTCAAAGGTGTTCTCTGTAAGCTCAGCAATAGGGAATCCAAGATGTTCCATATCCGGTACACTTCTCCAGTCATACATGAAGTTACCGCCTGCTCCCTGTCCGCCACACTCAAGAAGGTGGCCTGCCATGATACCTCTTGCAAGGTTATCCCAGTCGTTTGTCTCCCATCCGAATTCATGGGCAAATGGTGCAAGGAAAAGTGCTGAATCTGCTGCTCTTCCGGTTATTACTGTGTCTGCGCCCTCTGCAATTGCTTCCTTTATCTTTTCATGACCAACGTAAGCATTGCAGTTATAAATCTTATCCTTAATATCATCAAAGGTTACGCCGCTCTCATCGTTACTTCCGGCTGTATCCATTGAAGGGAAATCCCATCCATCTTTTATAAGTTCAGGAATCTTATCCTTTATATCATCACCTGTAACATAGCCGATCTTGTAGCCCTTAAGGTTCTCTCCTTCAGCCCATGACTTGATGGCATTAACACATCCATCAACGTTCATTCCTCCGGCATTTGTCACAATCTTTATATTCTTATCCTTAGCTTCTTTTCCAGCTTCCTTAAGAAGTCTTGTTACGAAATCAGGTGCATATCCCTTAGTGGGATCCTTAATCTTCTGTCTCGCCATAATGGAAAGAGTAAGCTCTGCCAGATAATCGCATGCAAGGTACTGTATATCTGCATTTCTTATCATATGAATAGCTGCATCCGGTGAATCGCCCCAGAAACCCTGGCCGCCTCCAATTGCTATCTTTTTCATTTCATTATCACCTCGTAAATTATTTCATCACGTTGGTACAACGTTGTATCTGATAAAAGCTATTGTATTCCAAGTTTTTTGATTTGTAAACACTATATCGTTGTACTAAAGATTTTTGTGCATATAGCGAATAAATAGCGTGCGTTTTTGTAAGAATTTCACCAAAATTGATTTATGTGATTATTTTATATTTTTGAGGATGATATCTATGGTATTATAGGTACAACGTTTGTCCTACTAATAATTCGCCAGATAAGCGGGCTTTATGAGGGCAAATGTCATTCGAAAAAAGAGGGATGTGAGAAAAAAGTTATGGTTACAATTAAAGACATTGCAAAATATACAGGATTATCTCCAAGTACTGTTTCTATCGTGCTTAGAGGTCTTTCAGAGAAAAGAAATATTTCTGATGCTACAAAGGAAAAGGTATTAGAGGCAGCAAAGTCTCTCGGATATACTCCCAATATGCAGTCGAAGCTTCTTAGGAGTAATCTCCCTAACCTTCCTGTCATCACACTTTTTTGGGATTCATCCACAAGGCAGTACATACTTACCAGATTCCTTAAGGGGCTGCAGGACTCCATAATCAATAACGATTATAAATATGATCTGCAGGTTAAGCCCTATTCCATCGATCATCTTGAAGAATCCATGACCGCAAGAACTCTCATGGGCAGTAATGGAATCATTATTTGTAATGCATCTGAAAAGGATATGGAATATCTTGAAAATGCAGATTTGTCAGTGCCTGTTGTTCTATATAACAGAAGCTCTTCCAAATATCCTACAGTTAATATGAATGATGAAGAAATTGGCAGTTTGGCAGCTAATGTCTTTGTAAGACATGGAAAAAAACGACCTGTTATCATCTCTTCCAAAGCGAATTTTTCAGGTATGAATGTGCGTGAAGATGCTTTTTGTAAGGCCTTTGGTCCTCAGATAGGTGCAGAGGTTCAAAAAGTGCAGGTTGAAGATACTCCTTTAGGGGGCTATAATGGAGCACTGGAAATCATAGGCAGAAAACCTCTGCCTGACTGTATTTTATGTAGCTCAGACAATATCGCCTTTGGAGTATTAAAAGCTTTTCATGATAAAGGAATTAAGATACCAAAGCAGACAGAGCTAATCAGCATTGGTAACGGAAGTCGTGACCATGAGGAATTCTCTGTCCCTTCACTATCAGTCGTTAGTCTCCCCATGGAAGCAATGGCAGACGCATGTCTTGCCAGAATTACAAGGGCCATCACAGAAATGAACCTGAATCCTGATTCAAGAGAATTCACGGCTGAGTATATAGCCAGGGAGAGCTGCCCTTATTAAGTGAAGGAGTATACATAACGTGAAACAGATTGACTTTAAAAATGGGAAGATTCTGAACATCATCCTTGCAACTGCCATTCCCATGCTGGTTGCTCAGATACTGAATCTCTTATATAACATTGTAGACAGAATTTATATTGCCAGAATCCCAGAGGTTGGAACGGCTGCACTTGGAGCCGTTGGTCTCTGTTTTCCCGTAGTTATATTAGTTACAGCTTTTACCAACATGTATGGAAGCGGTGGTGCACCGCTTTTTTCAATGGCAAGAGGCAGAGGAGATAAAAAAGAAGCTGCAGCAATTCAGAATACCTCTTTCTTTTTGCTGATAGCTACATCCGTTCCGCTTATTCTTATAGGTGAATTCTTTGGAGAACCAATCCTGAGGCTCTTTGGAGCATCAAGTGAAGCTCTTACTTTTGCCCTTCCCTATTTAAGAATTTATATGATTGGTACTGCTTTTTCCATGATCGCAACAGGAATGAATCCCTTTATAAATGCACAGGGCTTTTCAATTGTTGGCATGACCACTGTAATTGTGGGTGCTGCTGCAAACATCATCCTTGATCCGATCTTTATCTTTGTACTGGGAATGGGAATTGAAGGCGCAGCTATAGCAACTGTAATATCCCAGGCGCTGTCAGCGGCCTATGTTCTGAAGTTTTTATTTGGAAAAAAGGTAAGTATCCCGGTAAATCTGCTGAAATGGAGCGAGCTAAAGGAGTGCGGTCAGCGAGCTGCCAATATTATGGGACTTGGAACCGCAGCATTTATCATGCAGTTCACCAACGCCCTGGTTCAGATATGCTGTAACAACGTACTCGCAGATGTAGGCGGAGATATCTATATCTCTATAATGACAATCGTAAACAGCGCAAGACAGATGATAGAGACTCCTCTTTTGGCAATTACAGAGGGCTCCTCTCCTGTTATCAGCTACAACTACGGTGCCAAGAGATATGATAAATCCAAGAAGGCAATCCTTCTTATGTTCCTGTTGGATTTTGGATATTCAGTTATAATCTGGCTTTTCATCAGAATATTCCCAGAGAAAATCATCGGAATATTCAGCTCCGACAAGACAATTCTGATGGATGCTGTACCTGCATTTAACCTGTATTTCTCAACCTTTATTTTTATGACCTTCCAGCACACAGGACAGATTGTGTTCAAATCCCTTGGAAGAAAAGGACACGCAATCTTCTTCTCATTGTTCAGGAAAGCTTTTATCGTGGTAACACTGACCTATGCACTGCCCTACCTGTTCCATATGGGAACTAATGGCGTATTCGCAGCAGAGCCTGTAAGTAATGTGGTTGGTGGCATGGCTTGCTTTATAACCATGCTCTTTACGGTTAAGAAGATGCTAAAAGAGCCGGAATATAGTGAATAATTCGAACGGTACTAATAGAACAAGATAATTAAAGGCAGCTGATTTACTCAGCTGCCTTTTCGTATAGCGATTCAAGAAGTTCTGGTGTAACTGAACCTACCTGATTATAAATAACCTCTCCATTGCGGTTTAAGACTATTGTCTGGGGCAAAGCAAATGAACCACCCACAATTCCAAAGATTGTCTCATTATCATCATCTATAGCTATTGGAATATCCCATCCCTTATCTGCTAAATACGCTTCAACGTCTTCTGTTGTAAGGTTTGCATGAACAGCAAGCATGGCTATATCGCCTTCATGCTCATGATACAGCTCATCAAAGTACGGGAGTTCCTTTACACACGGTCCGCAGTAGGTTGCCCACAGATTTATGAAAACAACCTTACCTCTTGTTTCCTTAAGCTTAAAAGTACTTCCATCAAGGCATTTTGCTTCAAAATCCTGAAGGCTGTTTCCCACTTCATATCCGGTAAATGCTGTGCTATCACTTGCTTTTAACGAAGGATCAAGGAAGTTCGCCCATATAAGCACTGCTGCAAGTGCGATAACTGCTATACTCCAGCATATTTTCTTACTGGTTTTGTCTACCTTCATAGAAATTGCACCCTGCTTGCAAACAGCTACACACTGGGCACAGTGTATGCACTCGTGATCTCCCACCTGCTTAATATCCATTTTGCAGCTCTTTACGCATGCGCCACAGTGATTACAGCGGCTTTCATCAACCTTTACTCCCATAACTGCAAGCTTGTCGAAAATACCGTAGATTGCTCCAAGTGGGCATAAAAACCTGCAAAAAGACCTGTAACAGAAAATACAGGCAAGTATAACAATTACCATTATGATTATTTTCTGAGTGAAAATTGAGCCCAGCATGGACTTCCAGGATGGATTCTGTGGCAAAAGGGCTATTGCACCCTCTAAAGTTCCTGCAGGACAGATATATTTACAAAATCCGGGTACAGGAATATCCTTAAAAATCCCATAATAGACAGGAATAACGATAACAAAAACCACGATTATAAGATATTTCAGATAACTAAGAGCCCTTGTGAAGCGGCTCTTTTTAAGTTTGACAGTGGGAATCATATGTAAAAACTCCTGTATAAGCCCAAAGGGGCATAACCATCCACAGATAGTTCTCCCAAGAAGAGCTCCATACAACATAATAATTCCAAAAATATAGAAGCCTACGTTCTTATTTAATGATCCCAAGGCGTTTTGTAATGCTCCCAGAGGGCAGGCAAAAGTAGCTCCTGGGCAGGAATAACAATTAAGGCCGGGAACGCAGACTGCTTTTGTGTTCCCGGCAAAAATTCTGCCTTCAGCAAAGCCTCGTAAATGCGCATTGTATAAAAGCGCACTATAAAGCTGAATTATTCTGCGCTTTGAGGGTTTATGCGTATCCCAAAAAGCTTTCTTTTTGTTTATCACACTATTATCCAAGGCCTATACACTCCGTACATAACTTGGATGCCTTAATAAGCACATCGCTCATGCTTCCATTAAAGATACCGATAATAACGAAAATGATAGCCAGTATAAAGATGACAAGTCTTATTTTGTTTGTCTTCTCCAATAAGTTCATTATCATTCCTTCTCAAGTGTGATGGTCATATCACTATAGTGATCCTCAGTTACATAAAGCGTTGAATCTTCTTTATATCCTTCTGGAGCCTTTAAAATATGAATCTCATACTCTCCTTCCGGATCATCAAAGGAGACTTCTCCATTATCGTCTGTCACAACCATTTTGCAAAAATCTCCAGTGCAGAACTGAACTGTAACACCTTCTATGGGATTATCATCCTCATCCACTACATGAATTGTATATGCATCCTGAACACTGTCTATATCTGAGTCGCATGCGACCACACCAAATGCAATACAAAGCATTACGACTACGGCTAATTTACGATAAATCTTCTTCACTATTTACTCCTATTACTGCATTCCCATTCCAAGGCCTATCATTCGTACGATAAATGCTGCTATCCAGGCAACCAGACACTGCCATCCGACAACTCCTATTGCCCATTTGTTTCCAAGCTCTCTTCTGACTGCTGCAATTGCTGCAACACAAGGTGTGTAAAGAAGAGAAAATACCAGCAATGATGCGGCTGAAAGAGGTGTCATAACACCCGCTATGTTTTCTCCAAACAACACTTCCATGGTGGAAACAACGCTTTCCTTAGCCATAAATCCAGTAATCAGGGAAGTGCAGATTCTCCAGTCTCCAAGTCCAATTGGCTTCAAAATAGGTGCCAATATTCCAGCCACATAAGCGAGAATACTAGTCTGTGAATCGCTCACAAAGTTGAGATATGGATCAAAGCTCTGTAAAAGCCAAATAACAATCGTAGCTATAAGAATTACAGAGAACGCTCTCTGTAAGAAGTCTTTTACCTTTTCCCAAAGAAGCTGTAATACGTTCTTTGCACCGGGCATACGGTAGTTAGGAAGCTCCATGACAAAAGGAACAGCTTCGCCCTTAAACATAGTGCCTCTGTAGAAAAGTGCCACTATAATTCCCGCAAATATTCCAAGGAGATACAGTCCTGTCATTATAAGTCCGCCTCTGCCAGGGAAAAATGCACTTACAAGGAAGGCATATATCGGCAATTTAGCTGTACAACTCATAAAAGGTGTCAGAAGTATAGTCATTCTTCTGTCTCTCTCACTAGGAAGAGTTCTGGTTGCCATAACCGCAGGAACTGTGCATCCAAAGCCAATAAGCATTGGTACTATACTTCTGCCGGACAGACCAATCTTTCTAAGAAGCTTGTCCATAACAAAGGCAACGCGTGCGATATATCCGCTGTCCTCCAAAAGTGACAGGAAGAAGAACAATGTAACGATTATTGGCAAAAAGCTTAAAACACTGCCTACGCCAGCAAAAATTCCATCAATAACAAGTCCATGCAATGCTTCGTTAACATGTGCCGCAGTAAGAATATTATCAAAATTAACAGCTATGCTATCAATAATAGTCTCCAAAAGCCCCTGGAAGAACGCTCCAATAACATTAAAGGTGAGCCAGAAAACAAGTCCCATGATCAGGATAAACAGCGGGATAGCTGTGAATTTTCCAGTCAAAACACTGTCTATCTTCTCGCTTCTACTTCTCTCTCTGCTCTCTTCGGGCTTAGTTACAGACTGATCACATACCTTTTTAATATAGGCATAACGCATATCCGCTATAGCTGCGCTTCGGTCTAGTCCTCTCTCCTTCTCCATCTGAAGAACAATATGCTCAAGAGTCTCTACCTCATTCTGATCAAGCCCCAGCTTTGAAATAATCTTCTGATCACCCTCAATTACCTTGCTTGCAGCAAATCTGACAGGAATTTTCTTAGCTACGCAGTGGTCTTCTATCAGATGAATTGTAGCGTGGATGCTTCTATGAACAGCGCCTCCACTCTCTGTCTCATCACAAAAATCCTGATTAACAGGCTTTTCCTGATATCTGGCAATGTGAATAGCATGACTTACAAGTTCCTCAATACCCTCGTTTTTAGCTGCAGAAATAGGAACCACCGGCACTCCAAGGAGTTCCTCCATGCGGTTTACATCAACAACTCCGTTGTTAGCAGTAAGCTCATCCATCATGTTGAGCGCTACAACCACCGGAATATCCATCTCGAGAAGCTGCATGGTAAGGTATAGATTTCTCTCGATGTTAGTTGCATCAACGATATTTATGATAGCCTTTGGCTTTTCATGCAAAACAAAATTTCTGGAAACAATCTCCTCGCTTGAATAAGGAGACATAGAGTATATTCCCGGAAGATCTGTGATAAGAGTCTCAGGATGGCCTATAATTTCTCCATCCTTCCTATCAACAGTTACGCCGGGGAAATTGCCCACATGCTGCTTAGAGCCTGTAAGACGATTAAACAGTGTGGTCTTTCCGCTATTCTGGTTACCAACAAGCGCAAAAGTAAGAGTTTCGCCCTCCGGAAGTGGATTCCCACTCCCCTTTGGATGAAATTTTCCACCCTCACCAAGACCTGGATGATCCGCCTTTTTGTTAACACTGCTGTGCTTTGGCTGATCCTCCTCCATTACAGGAGTAATCTCAATTTTCTCAGCATCTGCAAGTCGTAATGTGAGCTTATATCCATGGATCATAAGCTCCATCGGGTCTCCCATGGGAGCATATTTCATAACTGTGAGCTTTGCTCCGGGGATTACACCCATATCTAAAAA
>JAEEGL013906080.1_pt1 | contig 32744 bp, 24 predicted proteins | sample 9134231 | NCBI WGS metagenome assembly JAEEGL01 (sample SAMN16246548, study PRJNA631951) | gut metagenome | biome: gut microbiome; feature: rumen; material: fiber-attached | host: Bos | place: Iran: Karaj | collected 2018-10
GATCCGCGGACTTCCGGACTTCGATCCGGATGGACCGAGCCCTTTTAAGCCGGAATAATTTGGAAGCGATGCGCCGGTTCCTGACAGGAGGACTGTCGGGATCCGGCGCTTCTTTATACCCAGGACGCCGCATCTCCGGCCGGGACCGGAAGCGTGGCGCATCCATGAGAACGGTTCGGGCGGCGAAGCTGCCTGACAACCGCTCACAACAGCTCAAGGAGAATCAGATGGAGAAAGCATACCGGTGTCCGAAGTGCGGAGCAGACATTATTCTGGATGGAGCATCTGAAGAGAAGTGTGTGTTCTGCAGCACCCCCCTGACCGATAAAGACACATTAAAGAAACCGAAGGGCGGCTTCTATACGCGGGACCTGTCTTCCGGGAAGAAGACATCCTGTGTATGCGGGCAGTGCGGGAAGCACATGTATCTTCCGGAAATCAGTACGATCAAACCGGAAAGCTGTGTCTTCTGCGGAAGCAGCGACCTGCGCAGATCCTCCTCATCCGCAGAGGTCCTTCTAGGGTCGGAGCGTATGCCGTTCCGCTTCGGGAAGGAAGATGCCGAGAAAGAGTATCTCGAGTGTATAAGGAAGCAGAAGAAATCCCATTCCTTCAGTAAGAAGGCGTATCTCGAAGCCATCACGCCGGTGATGGTACCATTCTTCTTCTTCGATTACCACGCCTTCGCACGGGCGGTCCTGAGCGTGGTACCGTATATCAAGACATCCCGCCACTTAGGCGAGAAATTCGCGTCGGCTGTGCTCCTCAATGACATCTCTTTCGAACGTACGTCGTCTGTAATCACGCCTTATCCGAAGAATGTCACGAGCGAGATGGCGTGGAAGAACATCCCCTTAAGCGCCAGTGCTTTTATAACTGTGGAGAAATTAGATGAGGTCTCGCCGATCCCGATGACGGGATTCCTGCCGCGTCCCGAAAGACCGGACCAGGAGGCGGTCCTTCTCGGATGCGAGATCCCCGCGGACGAGATACGGGAGACATTCCTTCGAAGGATCCGCGAATTCGTGAAGGAATGCGTCGTCGTCGAGAATCTCCAGAACTTCGCGATCAGTTCTTTTGTAGACGAAACGGAATACGAAGAGCCGCTGGGACAGATGGTCCTGATCCCGTTCTGGGTCATGAAGAAAAGGAAGAAGAACCAGTGCCTCAGCTGGTACATGAACGGAATCTCCGGCGAGGCGTCCGAGATCTCCTGGGAGTCCGCGGTTCCGGAAGTGAAGGACGAGGCGCCCAAGACCGTCGAGACCATGAAGAAGAAAAAGATCCGGAATTTCACGTACGAAGATTTCGGCGGACCGGACAGGAAGATCAACTACCGGACCTATATGATCGATACGATGGCGTCCACCATCGTGGCGGAAATGACGCTCAGCGAGATGTCGGCGGATAAGAGCCTCGTCCAGCTGGAGCGGAAGATGCGCCGCCAGAAGATGTCGGTGAATGTGCCGCTGTCCGAGGCGTTCCAGGGGGAGGCGGAGATCGCTGCGAAAGAGAGTCAGAAAGTGGCGCTCCCGAGTAAGCCGGTGCCGCTTCCGACCAGACATTCGGCACTGTTCCTCATGAAGGAGGAGGCGATGGAGAATTCGCTTGGCCAGGGTGTGCGCCTGCCGGAGCGGACCATCGACCGCCGTGTCGGAAACGAGGAAATGTTCGACGGGATCGAGACGCCGGAGCACGTGGCAGTAGATAAGGGACTGGCCGACCTTCCCGAATACGATCCGGCCGGACCCAATCCCTTTAAATAATCCATTTTTCTGAAGTGGTGTACATCGGATGTGCTTCTGCTCCTGATGTGGCAGAAGCGCAGATCCCGTTTACTTCCAGAGGCTCTCGCCGTTGGTCTCGATGACCTCTTTATACCAGTAGGCTGAGTCCTTCAGTGTTCTTTCCTGGGTCTGGTAATTGACGTAGACCAGGCCGAAGCGCGGGTCGTAGCCGTCGGCCCACTCGAAGTTGTCCATGAAGGACCAGTGGATGTAGCCGACGAGCGGGATGCCGTCCTCGGCCGCACGGGCATACTCGCGGATATATCTCTTCAGGAAGTCGATGCGCTGCGGATCGTGGACTTTACCGTCGAGGTGGACGCTGTCTGTGCAGGCGCAGCCGTTCTCGGTGATCATGACCGGAAGGCCGTAGCGCTCATGCATGAACTTGGCGGACCAATAGAGGACTTCCGGTGTGATCGACCACTTCAGCGCGGTCAGAGGCTCGCCCTGAAGCGCTTCGTTTCCTTCGGCAGCGGAGAGCTTACTCAGGTCGCGCATCGCCGCGTAGATATTCATGCCGTAGAAGTCAAGCGGGGAAGATACGATCTTCCATTCTTCTTCGGTAAAATCACTGAAGTTGCTGCCGAAGAATTCTTTCGCCCCTTCCGGCCATTTGCCGAGTACGATCGGATCGGCCCAGAATGAGTTGCTGAGCATGTAGCCGAACGGGTCGAAGGCGAAGGTCTGGCTTCTGGCTTTCTCGATGGCTTCTTCGGAATCGTTCTCCGGGATGAAGGACGGTCCTGTCGGGGCGAAGGAGACCTTCGCCTCTTTCTTGCTGTTAGCGCGGATCGTCTGTACGGCGGTACCGTGGGCCAGAAGGACGTTCTTCGACATGCGGAAGAGCTCGCCGTCGGTGTACTTCATGAAAGGTGCGTGGGAACCCAGGTAGCAGCCCAGGCCCAGGAAGATCTGCGGTTCGTTGATCGTGAACCAGTAGGAGACGCGGTCGGACAGGGCGTCCACGACGATCTTCGTGTAGCGCTCGAACCACTTGATGATCTCCGGATTCAGCCATCCGCCCCGGTCGAAGATCCCCTGCGGCAGATCCCAGTGATAGATCGTGACCATCGGCTCGATGCCGTTGCGGAGAAGTTCGTCGACAAGATCCGAATAGAACTGAATTCCCTTCGGATTGACTTCGCCGATTCCGTCCGGGAGGATGCGGGTCCAGCTGATGGAGAAGCGGTATGCCTTCACACCGATCTCCTTAAGAAGCGCCACATCTTCCTTCATGTGGTGATAGTGATCGCAGGCGATGTCGCCTGTCTCGTGGTTATGTACAGGGGAGTTTCTCCAGTGTGTGTATGTGTCCCAGATCGACGGGCCTTTGCCGTCTTCGTTCCAGGCGCCCTCGACCTGATAAGAAGCGGTGGCGACACCCCAGATGAAATCTTTCGGTAGTGACATAGATCGGTCCTCCTTAATTGTTGATAATCAGTCTATGCTGTAGATGAACAAGCACGGGGAAGTCCTCATTCAGATATGGTTCGAGTATAGCAGACAGAAAGTCATCCGTATATCAAATTAGTGATAGATTTGTCATTTCCGTCAAAACCGTTATGGTATAATCAGAGGTGGTTGTGAGGAAGAAGTATGAATATTGCGATTATCACCGATACATATTTTCCGGATATAAATGGTGTGACATCCTCGATCTATACGCTGGCGATCGCGCTTCGTAAGAGAGGACACCGTGTCTATATTTTCGCGACGTCGGAGACGAATTCTCCTGTGATCCGCCGTGTCAGTAAACACCCGCCGGTATTCCGCATCCCGAGTTTCCCGATGCTGCTGGTCCGCCCCTACAGAACGACCATGCCCTATTCTTTCCGGCTTGTCCAGATCCTGAAACGCCTGAAGATCGACATCATCCATACCCAGACGGAGTTCTCCATGGGACTTATCGGTCTTTCTTCCTCCATGACACTGCATCTTCCGATCGTGCATACCTATCACACGATGCTCGAAGACTATACCCACTACGTCTTAGGCGGCAAGGCCACGAAGATCATCACGCCGGAGAAGGCGAGATGGTTCAGTAAATCCTTCTGTAACGTCCCGACCGGCCTGATCGTGCCGACTGAGAAAGTGAAGAATGCACTTCGTGATTATGGTGTGACTAAGCCGATCTACGTCATTCCGACCGGAATCGATGTGTCGCCTTTTCACCGTTCGAATTTTAAAGAAGAGGAGATCGATGAACTGAAGAAGAAATTCGGCATCCGTAAAGATGAGAAGATCCTTCTGAGCCTTGGCCGTGTGGCGAAGGAGAAGAGCATCGACCGGATCATCGACCAGATCCCGAATATATGCAAGAAGACTCCGAATGTCCGTGTGCTGATCGTCGGTGACGGGCCGGCCCTTCCGGAACTGAAGGAACAGGCCGTGCGGCTGGGCGTCAAGGAGAAAGTGATTTTCGCAGGAGCGGCGCCCTATGCCGAGATCGGAAAATACTACCAGCTCGGCGATGCATTTATCTCCTGCTCCACATCCGAGACCCAGGGCCTTACCTATTACGAGGCGATGGCGGCGGGCCTTCCGGTCATAGCCAGAAGAGATGATGCGGTAAATGAGCTTTTCCAGGACGGGGTGAATGCGCGGCTGTTCCGTGAAGAAACAGAGATCGCGGATATCGTTTCCGAGATCTTCCGGGATCCGATGACCGCCGAGCGTTATTCCAGAAACGCGGAGAAGACCGTAGAGTCGTACTCTGCGGAGACTTTTGCCAGCCGTGTCGAGGAGGCGTATCAGAATGCGATCTCTCGTTTCGTCCGTGAGAAGGCGATCCGCCGCGCGAACGTCGGCAAGCTGCACCTGGCGAAGAAGTACAAGAAAGTCAAACTGGTTCCGCCGGAAGATGACCGGCATTTCCTGGAGAAGGCCTATCTTCCCGAGGACGAAGCGGCGTCGACCCGCATGGGTGCGATCAAGCAGATGGTGACCGGCAATGCGCGGAAAGCCTATAAGACGGCGTACCGCTATGCGCAGCTGATCCGTGTCGGCAAGAAGATCAAGCAGAAAGACCGGGCGGATAAGAACGGGTGATTCACGCCTCCGGGGAGTCGGGGGCATCCGCGCCGGCTTCACTATCGGAAGTTTCATCGGAAGTTTCATCGGCTGCAGTATCGGAAACTTCCGGATCGCCGCCGGCCTTCTGGACGATGGAGATCTCGGGATAGGTGGCGCCCTCTTCCGCGTCGGCCTTCGAAGCACCGTCCGCAGAATCATCAGAAGAACCATCATCCGAAGCACCCGCCGGACCTGCGTTCTCCATGTGCGCCTGGGACTCATTCTTCAGAAGCTGCGGCACGCTGAAGAAATACCCCTGCAGATAATCTACACCGGCCTCGGCACAGAAGGAGGCCTGCACTTCGTTCTCGATGCCTTCCGCCACAGTCCGGATCCCGTTCTCCTTCGCATACTTGACGATGTTCCGGATCAGGGAAGCGCCCTTCGGCTGGTCGGAGGAGGCCGTGATCTCACGGTTGATCTTGATCACATCCAGAGGCGCATCGGAGAAGAGCATAAATGCAGATTCCGCCGCGCTCAGAAAATCCATGGCAATGCGGATGCCGTGCTTGTGAAGGAAGTTGAGGTTGTCCCGTACCAGGAATTCATCCTCGGTAAAAGCACCTGCGATCTCGACCATGATGCAACCGGCGTCGATGCCGGAATGCTCGACGGCGCGGACGAATTCCATGACGGAACGCTCGGTGAGCTCGGCCGCGGAGAAGTTGATGCTGAAACGGTGCCCGTGGTTCTCGGGAAGCTTGGCGTACCGGATGGCCTCCTGGGTCATGAAGATCGTCAGCTGCTGCAGGCACGAAGTCTTCTCCAGGATCGGGATGAACTCCTCGGCAGTCATGCGGGAGCCGTCTTCGCGGATCCATTTGGCCAGGATCTCGACACCTGCGGGCTTTCTTGTCCCGGCGTCAAGGATCGTCTGGTAGGAAGCCTGGACCATGCCTCTGGCGATGGCCGTATCAAATTCGCTGGCGATGCTGACCGTGCCCTTGTAGTAATCGCGCATGGCCTCGGTATAACGGGAGATCCGCTGGTCCTCGAGGAACGAATACCGGAGGGCAATATTGGCCTGCCGCATCCCTTCGGAAATGTCGGAGCCGGGGCGGATCACGGTAAAACCGATACGATAGGAAACATACACGGGGATCTTATCGACCGTGATGGTCACGTCGTTGATGTTGTTCAGGGCAGCCAGAATATTCTCCAGGCTTTCTTCACTGGAATAGTGCTGGACGATGATCGCATAGTTCAGGTCCGCACCCTTATAGAGCCGGGCATTCGGATAAGAGGCGAGGAGCTCGGACAGTTTCGTTGAGATGTTCTTCACGATGGCCTGATAGAAATCACTGCCGAACAGTCCCTGGATGTCGCTGTCTTCGTTAAAGGCCATCAGCAGGATCGACATGGCGCCGTCCGAAGGGATATGTGCAGAAGAGATGCTGTTATAGTTCGGAAGAGCGGTGAGCGGATCGTGTGTGGCGATGTACTCGAAATGTTTCTGGCGCTCGCGGTTCCTGGTGGAGATATAGGCGATGACGCTGCTGACGATCGCATAGACCAGCACGCGGATGAACCACGCGAAATTTCTCGTCGGTGTGTCGGTGAGAGAGTTGATGATTGGTCCCATCAGAAGACCACTCAGCACGGCGAAGATCACGCTATGCCATACCGGTGTAAAAAGCGCTGTCAGAACGACGGGGATCAGGATGAGGTTGGCATAAATACTCGGTGTTCCGCCTGTGGCATAGACCAGATAGACCACGGCCGCCGCGCAGACATAATTCATGGGGATCAGGAAAGGAAGGATCGATTTCGGACGGTTGGACGGATCGTTTTTCATGGAGCATTTCTCCTTCGCATATATCTACTGTCATTCTATAACACGAGGGCAGAAAAACATAGACGGAAAATGAGGAAAAACCATGTCCGGTCAGTGGTGAATTTGACTAAACCGAAAGTTTGTCGATAATAGAAGTGGGTATTAGACAAGGAGGAAAAGATGCGTAAACAATGGTTCCAGTCCCTTCTCATGAGGCGGGCAGTGATCATTCTGATCCTGCTTGTTGAGATCGCGTCATTCATTTTTCTCGTCGCGGCAGGTACCCTCTACTCCGATATTGCATCGATCATCTTCCGAATCATCTCCGTCATCGTCGCACTCTATGTGGTCAGTAAGAACGAGAAGGGCGGCTACCGTCTGATCTGGGTCTTCCTGATCCTGATGTTCCCGGTATTCGGCGGCGTGCTCTATGTTTTCTTAAACGTACAGATGAGCTCGAATTATTACTCGAAGAACCTCGACGACGTGGTGGAAGCGACGAACAAATATCTCCCTACCAACGGCGCGGTGAAGTATAAGATGGCGCAGGAGTTCCCGGTATTTCTGAAGAACGCAGAATACCTCGAGAAGACAGAGCATTTCCCGCTTTATAAGAATACGAAAACGAAATATCTCTCGCCGGGCGAGGAGGTGTGGCCGGTTCTGCTGGAACAGCTCAGGAAGGCGCGCGAATACATCTTCATGGAGTATTTCACCATCGGTGAAGGCGAGTTCTGGAATTCGATCCTGGAAGTTTTAAAGGAGAAGGCCAAAGAAGGTGTGAAGGTACGCATCATGTACGACGACATGGGATGCTTCCTGTCGCTTCCTTCGGAATATCCGGAGTACTTAAGTTCTCTCGGCATCGAGTGCCAGGTATTTAACCCGTTCCGTCCGTTCTTTACGACGATCCAGAACAACCGCGACCACAGAAAGATCACGGCCATCGACGGCAAAGTCGCCTTCTGCGGGGGACTTAACCTGTCGGATGAGTACGTCAATAAGAAGGAGCGCTTCGGCTACTGGAAGGATTCGGCCGTGATGGTCGAGGGCGACGCGGCGTGGAGCCTGACGTGTTTCTTCCTGCAGATCTGGATGGCATTAAGCAGTAAGATGGAAGATCTCTACGATTATTACCCGTGGAAGAACGGTCCGTGTCCGGTCCTGGGCGAAGGCTATGTACAGCCCTATAACGACATTCCGATCGACACGGAACATGTCGGGGAGAACGTGTACATGAACATGATCACGGCGGCCGAGAAGTCCATCTATATCAGTACACCGTATCTGATCCTCGATGAGAATATGATCACGGCGCTGTGCCTCGCGGCCAAGAGCGGCATCGACGTGCGCATCGTCACGCCGAGCATCTACGATAAGTGGATGATCCATCAGGCGACGCGCTGCTATTACCGCGACCTCGTCCGTGCCGGCGTGCATGTCTACGAATACACGCCTGGATTCATGCACAGTAAGACGGTGGTGATCGATGACAAGGCCGCCATCGTCGGCTCGGTCAACTGGGATTACCGGAGCCTGTACCTCCACTTCGAAAGTGCGGTCTTCATGTGCGGGACATCGACGGTCGAGGATGTCAGGAAGGACCTCCTTCATTCCTTCGAAGTGTCTGACGAGGTGCTCCCCGAGGAACTGAGCTACAAGCGTGGCTGGAGCCTGTTCCGACTGATCCTCCGACTGATCGCCCCGATCTTCTGACGAACTTCACGTAAGAAGCGAAAAGCATCGCGCCCTGCCCGGGTTCATTCATTGGTCTCGTTCTTCTTCGCCAGGAGGTGCCAGTTGCGGATTCCTACGATGGCTTCTACGAGGTAGATCCCTTTCTTCGTGACGTAGACAGGGTCGCCCTTCAGCACGTATTGACCGACTGCGATGACATCGGTGATGATCCACCAGACGTACTGCTCTTTATACCGAAGTGCCTCGAGGATCACGGCGACGATGCCGATGGCGAAGATGGCCGCATCGAGCCACTGCATGACCGTGATGTTCCAGCCGAACTTCGTTGCGAAATTCATCCAGGTGTCTCCGGCCAGCTCGCTCAGTGCGAAGTGTACGAAGACTGCCAGCGCGAGGATGGCGGCGGTGACAAGGGTGTTCTGCCACCAGGTAAGGGTCTTCGACTTCGCCAGAAGCTTGTCTTCCTCATCCTTGTGTTTATACCAGTTTCTCCAGGAAATGATATTCATGGGGAAATACACACAGGCCTCGAGCCAGAAGGTCGCCCAGATCCCGAAGTAGCCGAGATAGATCATGAATACCGTTGTGTTGACGACGGCGAAAGGGAAGTTCATCCGGTTGGCTTTCGCGGTGAGAAATACGCAGATGATGCCGCATAAGCCGGAGACGAAGTTAATGATCGCGAGCCACCGGGGCGTGCCCTCCTGCGGCAGGATCGCATAGTAGGTGGAAATGCCGAACATGATGAGGCACATCACGATCTCATACCACTTGAGGCTTCTGCATGCACGGCCGATCTTTACGAAAAAGCTGGGCTCAGCCGCTACGGTTGAGGTTGCGTTGGTTTCAGCTGCTGCGGCTGCCTTTACTTTCGTTGTCATACCATCCATAGTTTCTTCTCCTCCAGTAATTTCATCGCCCGGATCATCGTGCTGCTGATCGGGTACGTCTCCCGATTCGCATCTACGATGATATGGGCCGCTTCCGGGTACGCCCGCTCGAAGTATTCGCCGTAAGACGGTTCACTTGAGTAGACATAGTCCATCTTCGGTACGAAGCTCCGAACCAACGGCGTCTCGGCGTCCCAGTCCTCTGTTCCGTCCGGTTTCTTCAGATCCATCGTATCGATGACGTGGAACTCGACGTTATCGTAGAGGGAACAGACCCTCTGTATCTGTTCGGTCCGGAAGGAGACCGAAAGAAGTTCGTCGTGATTGTTTTCCAGAACTTTTAGCTCCTCGTCGCCGTTGATGAACATGATGACGACGACATGGTCACACTGCCTGGCGGCCGTGTCGATACAGTACAGGTGGCCTTTGTGCATCGGAAGAAACTTTCCCCCGAAGAATCCGATGATTTCACCCATCTTTTCTCTCCTTTCTCGCGCTCCGGGTCAGTCCGCCGGGAACGCCCGATGTTACCGGATCTGTCCGCCGGGATGCCCGATGTTACCCGATCTGTCTTACAGGAACGCCCGATGCTAGCCGATGAAACGGTATAGTCTTGCGGACCGTCCCCTGGTTGCGGCCGTGGTGTCCAGGGCTTCGACTCTTCCTGTCTCCACATAGTTCCGCAAGAACGTCTTCCGGAAGTTCGGAAGATCCAGGGTCGTATTCTTAATGGTCTCGTAGATCCGCTTGAGCTCGGAGATCGTGAATGCCTCCTTATCCTTAAGAAGACTGAAGGCGTCCGGTTCATAGTCGATCCGGTTCCGAAGCCTCGTGATGGCCGTCCGGATGATCTCGGCGTGGTCGAATGCCAGCTCGGCCTCGGTGATCGTGTTCCTGTCATTATAGAAAACGATCCCTCCGATATCGTATTTGATCTTAAAAAGCGCTGCTTCGGAGGCGTCGTCGCCGGCCTTTATGTGGAGTTCATTCTTGGGGATCAGCGCTGTATAGGCCACGGAGATGACGGTGGTTCGCGGATCTCTTCCGGGATTTCCGAAGGTGTACAGCTGCTGAAGAAAAGCATGGTCGACATTGGTCTCGTCCCGAAGTTCTCTGGCGGCAGCTTCGTCGATGGATTCGGCCCCGGCGTTGAGAAATCCTCCGGGGATCGCCCAGTAGCCCTTATACGGGTAGCCGCCTCTTCGGATCAGGAGGAGGCTGAGCGCGTCGTCATCGTCGATCGTGAATACGATAATGTCGGCTGTGACAGATGGCCTCTCGTATTTCGAGGCGTCATAGTTCTTCAGAAATCCTTTCTCGTCTTCAGAAGTGCATTTGTACGTACCCATTTTCCATACCTCCTGACTTATGGTTTACTGTACTATAAACAGTATGGTACGATTTACCAAAAGTGTCAAGAGGGAAAAGTGCTTTTCACGAGGGAGAATTCACAAAAGCGATAAGATTCAGATTGCGATCCGTGATACAATCGAAGTATCAATCCTGATATCGAAGGAGGCGGTTATTGTGCTGAAGAATGCGTATCTGAACGAGAAGCCGGAGAAGGAGATCCTCAAGGCCCGTCTGAAAGAGCAGGAAGATCTTCTGTTTGTGAATCAGAATAAGATCAAGGAAAACAAGCTGCCTGTCGTGGTGCTGGTCGAGGGCTGGGGCACGGCCGGCAAAGGCACTTTGATCGGGAACGTGATCAACAACATCGACCCGCGTTTCTATAAGGTGGCCACCTTCGATCTGCCTACGGATCTCGAGAAGAGAAAGCCGTTCCTGTGCAGGTATTTCGAGGCCCTTCCGGAGGCGGGGAAATTCCGTTTCTATAACACGGGCTGGATGAATGAGATCGTGATGGGGCGGTTAAGCGGTGATATGTCCGATGCCCAGTATGAGAAGCGGATCGCGAGTATACGGCGTTTCGAGCGTCAGCTTACGGATAACGGGTATCTGGTTCTGAAGTTCTTCATGCATATCTCCGAACAGGAGCAGAAGAAACGTATCGACAGCCTCAAGGGGGATATCGATACGAAGTGGCGTGTCAGTGAGGGCGACCTGTGGCAGAACAAGCACTACAAGGCCTGTGAGAAGATCTTCGAGAAGTATCTCGAGGATACGGATACGTCTTCGGCGCCGTGGTATATTATCGATGCGAAGTCCGAGAAGTGGACGGAGCTTCAGGTCCTCGAGCGTATGAATGAGGGCATCGACATCGCGCTTCAGAACCATTCGCTGGCGGTGCCGCTTCTGCAGAATACGTTCCCGCTGGTGAAGATGCCGAAGCTCTCGGAGATCCCGCTGGAGGGAAAGGAGCTCAGCGACGAGGAGTATAAGGAGAAACTCGATGCGCTTCAGGACCGGCTTTCTGAGCTGCATAACCGGCTTTACCGGAAGAGAGTGCCATTGATCATTGCGTATGAAGGATGGGATGCGGCAGGTAAAGGCGGCAACATCAAGCGTATCGCCGAGGCGCTGGATCCGCGAGGATATGAAGTGCACCCGATCGCAAGTCCGGAACCGCACGAGAAGGCCCGTCACTATCTGTGGCGTTTCTGGACGCGGCTTCCGAAGGATGGGCATGTGGCGATCTTCGACCGTACCTGGTACGGCCGTGTGATGGTGGAGCGGATCGAGGGATTCTGTTCGGAGAATGACTGGAAGCGCGCCTATAACGAGATCAATGAGTTTGAGAAAGAGCTGGATGACTGGGGGGCCGTGATCATTAAGTTCTGGGTGCAGATCGATAAGGACACGCAGCTGGAGCGTTTTACCGACCGTCAGAATACGCCGGAGAAGCAGTGGAAGATCACAGATGAAGACTGGCGTAACCGGGAGAAGTGGGATGTCTACGAGGATGCGATCAATGAGATGATCCAGAAGACTTCGACGAAGTTCGCGCCTTGGTATATCCTCGAGTCGGTGGATAAGAAGTATGCGCGTATTAAGGCGCTCGAGATCGTGATCAAAGCTCTGGAGAAGAAGCTGAAGTAGTTGCTTGCAAGTTCCCGTGATTTCCTTATAATAGGAGTGTTCGAGAAAGTGGCGGACAAGTGCTTTTGCCAAGGCGGAAGCGTCTGCCCTTATGCGATAGATAGTTTTTAGGAGGATGATCTATGATTTCTTTACTTGATTCCGGCGCATATCTTCTGCGTGGAACTGAAATTATTCCGGATAATCAGGAGGCGCAGGCGGCGATCCTTAGCAAGACCGGAAAGACCGTGAGCAAAGAGGATGCGAAGAAAGAGACCATTGCGTATGGGATCTTGAGAGACCATAACACATCCGGGAATATGGACAAGCTGAAGATCAAGTTCGATAAGCTGACGTCCCATGATATTACTTTCGTCGGTATTATCCAGACGGCGCGTGCTTCGGGTCTTACGAAGTTTCCGGTGCCGTATGTTCTGACGAACTGCCATAATTCGCTGTGTGCGGTCGGTGGTACGATCAATGAGGATGACCACATGTTCGGTCTTTCTTGTGCGAAGAAGTACGGTGGCGTGTATGTACCGCCGCATCAGGCTGTTATCCATCAGTTCGCGCGTGAGATGCTGGCCGGTGGCGGCAGAATGATCCTGGGTTCGGATTCCCATACGCGTTATGGTGCGCTCGGTACCATGGCGATGGGTGAGGGTGGACCGGAGCTCGTTAAGCAGCTTCTCAATCAGACATATGATATCAATATGCCGGGCGTGGTCGCGATCTACCTGAAGGGTGCGCCGGTGAAGGGCGTGGGTCCGCAGGACGTGGCGCTGGCTATTATCGGTGCGGTGTTTGCGAACGGTTATGTGAAGAATAAGGTCATGGAGTTCGTGGGTCCGGGCGTTTCTTCGCTGTCGACGGACTTCCGTATCGGTGTCGACGTTATGACCACGGAGACCACGTGTCTTTCTTCCATCTGGCAGACCGATGATGAGGTCAAGTCTTTCTATGAGATCCACGGCCGCGGTGGCGACTATAAGGAACTGAATCCGGGCGAAGTGGCTTACTACGATGGTGTTGTCGAGATCGATCTGTCGACCATTAAGCCGATGATCGCGATGCCGTTCCATCCGTCGAATACCTACACGATCGAGGAGCTGAAGGCGAACCTCGACGATATTCTCGACGATGTGGAGAAGCGTGCGAAGGTCTCCCTCGGCGATAAGGTCGATTTCTCTCTTAGAAGCAAGGTCAGAAACGGCAAGTTCATGGTCGATCAGGGAATCATCGCTGGATGCGCCGGTGGTGGATTCGAGAACATCTGCGCGGCAGCGGATATCCTGAAGGGTAAGTATATCGGATCGAATGAGTTTACGCTCTCTGTCTATCCGGCGTCCATGCCTGTTTATATGGAACTGGTTCGTAACGGCTGTGCGGCGACCATCATGGAGACCGGTGCCATCATTAAGACAGCGTTCTGCGGACCGTGCTTCGGTGCGGGGGATACACCTGCGAATAATGCATTCAGTATCCGTCACTCTACGAGAAACTTCCCGAACCGTGAGGGTTCTAAGCTCCAGAACGGGCAGATCTCTTCTGTTGCGCTCATGGACGCGCGCTCCATCGCGGCTACTGCTGCGAACCAGGGCGAGCTGACCGCGGCGACCGAGTTCGACGGCGAGTTCGGCAAGTATAAGTACTTCTTCGATTCGAAGATCTACGAGAACCGTGTATTCGACAGTAAGGGCGTGGCGGATCCGGATTATCCGATCCACTTCGGTCCGAACATCAAGGACTGGCCGGCCATGGTCGCTCTTACCGATAACCTCGTTCTGCGCTGCGTTTCCGAGATCCACGATCCGGTCACAACGACGGACGAGCTGATTCCGTCCGGTGAGACTTCATCCTATCGTTCGAATCCTCTTGGCCTTGCGGAGTTCACGCTGAGCCGTAAGGATCCGGAGTATGTCGGCCGTGCCAAGGAGATCCAGAAGGTCGAGAAGGCGAGAGAGGTCGGCGAGAAGCTGTGCGATCTGTTCCCGGAGATTCATACCGTGATGCAGACCATCAAGAAGGACTTCCCGGATGTGCATAAGACGAACACGGGATTCGGTTCCACGATCTTTGCCGTGAAGCCGGGTGACGGTTCTGCCCGTGAGCAGGCGGCGTCCTGCCAGAAGGTCCTCGGCGGCTGGGCAAACATCGCTAACGAGTATGCTACCAAGCGTTACAGAAGCAACCTCATCAACTGGGGTATGCTGCCGTTCCTGATCGAGGCGGGCGAGCTGCCGTTTAAGAACCTCGACTACATCTTCATCCCGGGTATCCGCGCGGCAGTGGAAAATAAGACGGAGGTCATCAAGGCTTACACCGTCGGCGAGTCCGGGCTCACAGAGTTCGATCTGCGCCTCGGCGATCTGACGGATGAAGAACGTCAGATTATCCTCAAGGGCTGCCTGATCAACTACAACCGGGTGTGAGCGATTCGGATCTCGAATCAGTATAGGGCTTAGGGGCGACCTGCCAAAGCGCGGAAAACGCAGCTTGGCAGGTCGCTTTTTTAGCGGTTGGAGGAGATGGAACGGCTGCGCGAGCGGGGCAGTGAAACGAGTAGTCAAGAGGTTTCGCGAAATGGCGGAGAACCTCTTGAGTGTTTTCTCTGGCGGATTCAAGAGTTTTCATGGAAAAGCACTAAACCTCTTGACTATTTTCTCCACAGGCTTCAAGAGTTTTCATGAAAAAGCACTAAACCTCTTGAGTATTTTCTCTGGAGGATTCAAGAGGTATCGCGGAAAAGTGTTAAACCTCTTGAATGTTTTTCTCGCAGGCTTCAAGAGTTTTCGTGGAAAAGCACTAAACCTCTTGAGTATTTTCTCTGGAGGATTCAAGAGGTATCGCGGAAAAGTGTTAAACCTCTTGAATGTTTTTCTCGCAGGCTTCAAGAGTTTTCATGGAAAAGCACTAAACCTCTTGACTATCATCTTATGGACGACAAGAACGAACGCGAAAAGCGGCCTGATTCTTGTCTGCCCCTCGCACACAAAAAGAAAGAGCGCCTTGGTGAGACGCTCAATCTTCCATCTGGAGGGGGTTACGTATGACTCCGTTTAAGGAGGGGTATGTTTGTCAGGTCCCGCGCCCGGCCGATGCGCTACCGGCTGTCACGTCCGTATCTCCGCGTCTCCGCATCCATGCGCGCCCCGGCCGTCCTGTCAGACATTGGTGCAGGTGCCGAGGAATACGGGGATGCCGGTGTCCATGTCAACGATGGCGTAGACGAACGGGCGGTTGCAGTAAACGAAATTGTCGATCCTTTCGGCAGTGGCCTTGTCCATGGTGACGGCGGTGGCCGCCGCGGCTTTTGTGCCCTGACGGTCGACGTCGATGTGGGTCTGGTGGATCACGTTCGAGATGTATGCCGGCGCAGAAGACATGCGGCTGAAGTCGGCGGCGTTCTCGTCAAATGGCGCCACCATGCCCATGTCCTGAAGCACTTCGGGAAGCTCGATCTTATAATCCGAAGAAAACTCCGGGAACATCACATCCACTTCACAAGAAGCCCTGCTGTCCCACAGTTCCCAGTATTCTTCCGCAGTCATAGAGGCGACGAACGAATTAATGTCCACCGTCTCGTCATCAGGCAGGATCGCCATGAAACCGTATTTGGCATCCTTATAAGGCTTAACGAAGCCGGACGCATTCCCGGAACGGAGATACGTGTTCTCTGTGCTGGTTAAGAATGTGGCTTCCTGGGTGTTCCCGTTCCCCAGATAGAATGTGCCGTTGTTCACCTGGTCTTCGTCGTATTTCGTTGCCCATTCGCTTTCGAAAGTAATGGCGTTGATCAAGACCATGAAGGTGTTCGGATCGATATTTGAAGAATCAAGAAGGTCCGGGATCATCCCGTTCGTCTTCTCCTCGACCCACTTGTTGATCACATCCACGACGTTGTCGTCAAAGGGGAGGATGCTGATGCCCGCATCGAAATGACGCGTGACATAATCCATGTAGTCGCTGTAGACGGAAGATGCATCAGCCTTGTTGATCCAGACAGAATTGGCGATCGAGAGAGACTTGCTCTGCAGACGGTTCATGCGATCCACCGCGAACTGGAATCCGTCCGCGTTCCCGACGCCGGGCATGGTGGTCTGAAGCATCTGGTCGAGCGTATCTCCACTGGCGCCCGCTGCAGTCATTTCCAGCGCGAAAAGCACTGAATCCGGGGAGAGGAGGATGCCTTGTGAGCCGGCTTTCTCGGCGCAGCGCTTCACGACATCGAAGATAAAACGTGTATAGGCCACCCGCAGCTCATCCTCGCTGGCGTTCGGACCGGCGGCAGAAGCGGGATCGATCTGGAAGATCGCCGTCTCACTTCCGTTATATTCCACCTGCGGCGCTTCCGGAAGTTCGGCCTCTTCCGAAGAAGCAGTGGTGCGGCGGTGTCTTGTCTCAGAAGAGGCGGACTTACGGCACCCGGAAACCGAGAGTGAGAGCACCATCGAGAATATTAGTAGCGTAGCAGCAAGTTTCTTCATTTTCTTATCTCCTGTTTGGCCGGGCGCTTCATGGATCGGGGAACACGCCCGCGCATTGATTTTATAAGGAGAAGCGCTTGAGTCCGATGTGTTTGGAGGGTGTATGAGAAGCCGGACCCAAGCGCTTCCTGGAAATAAGACGAAACATGTCGGAAAACTGTTGCAAAAAAAATGCCGAAAATCGGCAGTAAAAAGTTGCGGAAAACCGGAGAAAGAAAGAACTGCATTGACGATGGCGCATTTCTGCTTGATAATCAGAGAGGGATGAGTCTTGGGAAGAGGTGTGCCATGAAGTACGAATATAATAAAGACGAGCTGATGCAGTGGCATTATGGAGATACGGAAGAAGAGGCGAACCGGATCGCGTCAGAAATCCTGGACGGCAGAAGGACGGCCATCATCCAGTATTTCGACTGGGCACTGGGCGGGAACGGGAATCTGACGACCGCAGAGTGTGATGCATTAAGTAACGAGAAACTGCAGGAGCTTCTTTCCGACTGCAGGGAGATGTATCCGAAGTCGGGCGATATCAACATCCTTACAGACTGGGACGGAGTCCCGCAGTGCGTGATACGGACGAAGGGCTTCGGACTGATGCATCTGGGCGATATACCGATCGAAGTGGCGGAACTGGAAAACGGAGCAACGGACATAGAGGATTGGCAGGTCAATAAATGTAATGAGCTCCTCGAGTTCCTCTCGCCGCTCTCGGTCAATTCGAGAACGGTCATGTCCATAGAGATCATTGAGGTGCTCGAGAAGCTCTTTACACACTAAGCTTCTTCGCTTTATATTTTTGTTTGCCGGCCGCTTCCGGGAGAAATCCCGAAGCGGCTTTTTGCGCGCCCGGGATCATCGCCCGTAACTATCACGGTCATTATTCCGTCAGCGGCCGCCGATACTCAGCCGCCGTAGAAGATTCCGTCGAAGGCTTCGTTAATCGGGATGCCGGAGATGGTGTACGGAGAAGAGGCACTGACATCGGCCGATACATAGTAGTTCTGCGAATAGTCAGCGAAAGACACTTCAAGGAGTATCTGGTTATACTCCGGATCGTACATCGCTACATTCACGCAGGATCCCTTCGGGATGGTACCCTCTCCGGTGACGTTAAGGTTCTTGTCCATCTCGTAGCATGGGATATCCTGTGTGGCTTCGAGAAGGAATACCGTGGAATTGAAAAGGATCACGTTCAGCTCCGGCTTGCCGTCATTTCCCTCGAAATAGTAATCCGAATAGAAATAGTGTGAGCCGATCAGATCGAATCCGCGAGACATATAGACGCAGCTCGGATCACAAGCCTGTCCGTAGAAAGACTCTCCGTTTTCAAAAGTACCGATGCCGGTCCATGCTCCGTTCTCGTAAGCAAAACCGACATACTCCTGGGCTTCGTCGATACCCAGCAGGAGATACATGTAGATGCCGTCCTCGGTCACCATGACGTAGTTATCATCGTAGGAGTGGAACTCGCCCCAGACATCCGTGCCGATGGTGAAATCCTGACCGTTATGGTGGATGATGACCTCTTCCAGCATATCATTCGAGTCTGTTTTTCCCTCGACAGAAAGAGAGTCTTCCTGACCGTCTCCGTCGATATCCCAATAGAGTTCCATCTTACTGTCCAGATTCAGGAAATAGCTGTCCGGTGTATTGCCGAAATACTTCAGATCCACAGCATCAGAAATCGCAGAGAGCGGGACCTTGATGTACGAGTATCCGGAGAAGAGGCAGATTCCGTCATAGGTCAGAGTAAACGGGGCTTTTCCGGCCTTGAAAGAATCAACGAATGCCTGATCAAGCGGGACCGAATCGCCGTAGATGGCCGCATGGTATTCTTCCGCCGCTTTAAGTACCGCATCGAAGTCCTTGACAACATCGCTGAGCGCGATCTCTTCTCCGGTCTCGGTAAAGAAAGAGTGGGCATCGAAACCCGTACCGTCCTGGCTGAACCTCTCCGAAACGTCGGCCACATAAGAGAAGATATACGTGTCATCACGGAAGATGTCCGTGTAGGCGGCAAGAGAATTATCCTCAGGCACGGTGCCGTTGGTATATTCTGCGACCGCGGCATCATATTCATCGATCATAGCGGTCTCCAGAGGAGAGAAATAGCTGTAGACCTTTTCCTCCAGAGTGTCCACGGAAAGAGACGTAAACTCTGGATACTCGATCCAGATCTTGACGTAGTCCATATGGTACTCGTCCTGATTGAAATTTCCGTAACCGGCACATTCTGTCGAAATGATGGTATGCAGGCTCTGGACAGGATTCGTGCCCGGATCGGGATTTCCCGAAGTGGAGTCGGACGAGGTATCGACGGGAACCGCGGACGTATCCGTGGTCGGGTCATCCGTTGGCTCGGTCGTCGGATCTTCCGTCGGATCGTCCGTGGGATCATCCGTCGGATCCTCGGTAGTATCCTCGGTATCTGCCGTGGTCTTCTTCGTCTTCTTCTTTTTCTTCGTAGTTTCTTCTTCCTTCGAGCATCCTGCCAGGGACAGGATCATGGCCGCAGAAAGAAGAATGGCGATGATCTTCTTCATGCTCTTCCTCCTTAGTTTTCCTCTTTTGTTTCTCTTGTTTCTATATAACCCGCCAGAGCAGCCGCATCTGATCCACTAAACCGTAAACAGCAAGGATCAGTCGACAGTGCTTTTCCTGACGAAATTATCAAATAAATAGGCGGCGAAACGCTGATATACGGCGTCTCTTCCGATCTCGTTGTGGGGCTCGTGGCGCATCCCGTGACGGATATCGATCGTCACCTTCTCCTGCCCGCTGGAAACGAGCTTGTTATAGATCTCCTGCGGGGCTTCGCCGTAGTCGCCGACCGGATCCTCGTCGCCTGCGATCAGAAGGATCGGCTTGTCCTTCGGGATGGATTCGTACCAGGAATCGGTATTACAGTCGGCAAGGAGCTTGAACAGATCGATATAGGCCGAGTGGGTGAACGTGAACGTACAGAACGGGTCGCCCGTGTATCTTCTGACCACATCGGAATCATTGGAGATCCAGTCCGAGCCGGTAAGCGGGTCGGAGACTCGCTTCAGATACGTGCGGTTGATGGCTTTAGCGATCAGCTTCGCCGGCTTCTTATCGCCGAGGATGAAACGCTGGAACTTGGCCAGTGCGGTCAGAGGTCCCATCAGGGGATTCGTGCGCGCGGTGCCCGACAATATCAGGCCGGAGCAGTCATTGCCATACTGGGCGTACCAGTTCCTGGCGATAAAAGACCCCATGGAGTGACCCAGCATGATGTAGGGCTTGCCCGGGTAGCTCTCTTTCATGATGCGGTGCAGCTTCTCCACATCTTCGATAAGATGCTGCGCGCCGTCGTACCGTCCGAAGTAGCCGAAGGTATCCTCGTCCCGGACGCTCTGTCCGTGTCCCATATGGTCTTCGCCGCAGACGACGTAACCCTTGTCAGACAGGTACTCGGCCAGGTCGTTATAGCGGCCCATGTACTCGCACATGCCATGAACGATCTGCACCACGCCTCGGGCCGGGACCGATGGCGCCCATATGAAATAGGCGATCTCCGATACGCCGTCTGTGCCGGTAAATGTCGATTTCTGAAATGGCATAGGGATACTTCCTTTCGTCGGTGTCTTCTTAAGACTTCTCTTCTATTATACATGATAGATGCCCCGGCGTGCGATATGTGTTATGATTGTTCCGAGGATGTAAACGCGGGATGACGGCTCGTTTTCTGAGCCGGAGGGGAAAATGAGGATAGAAGAATCGATTTCCAGAAGAGCGCCGGACGGGCGCGGGAAGACCGACCTCGGAAGTGCGGTCTTTCTCCTCGGCTTTATCCTGATCCTCGCTGTCACCACGATCCGCACGACCATGCTCCCCTATGCCCAGTCCGACACGTTCTGGGTCATAAGCTACGTGCTGACGATCCTGGTCTGTGTCGCGATGGTGGCAAAAGCACTGTTCCTGGATGTGTATGCGAAGTCGTGGGCGAAGCTTCTTTCTGTGCTTCTTCTGGTGCTTGTTTTCTGCCAGTCGTCTTTTCTGGTGCTGTCGTGGGAACTGTCTGTCGTGCTGGCCCTTCTCGTCGGGTCCTACGGGGTGGACATCCGGAAGATCCTGAAGGTCTATCTTATCGAGACGGGCGCCATCACGCTGGTCGCGATGGTCCTGGCTGTTACGGGCGTGATCCCGAATCTTCCTTTCGAGAAATTCGGCAGGATCCGCTATGCCATGGGAACCATCTATTGCACGGACTTCGCCGCCCGGGTCTTCTTCCTGACCTTGGTGTTCCTGCTTCTTTTCCATAAGAACTTGAAGATACTCCACCTGCTGGCTCTGGGCGTGCTCGCGGCGCTGGTGTTCATCCCGACTTTCGGCAAACTCGACTTCGCCTGCTCGATCCTCATCCTTCTTCTGTTCGGGATCCATAAATATGTGGGAGGGCGTAAGGAGAGAAGCTTCTCGAAGACGTGGGGCGCGGCCTGGCCGAAGATCGGGCTTCTGTCCATGCCGGTGGCCGCGGTGGTGATGTTTCTCCTTTCGTATTTCTATTCTCCGGAAAATGCACTGACCCGTGTGGTGGATGAGCTGACGACGGGGCGGCTGATCCTCGGGAAGAATGGTTTTACGGAGTTCGGCGTGACACTTCTGGGACAGTCGGTGACGTATCGCGGCGCCTACGTACTGGAGAACTATAACTTCGTGGACTGCTCCTACTTAAATATGCTTTTTAAAGAGGGCGTGCTGGCCGTGCTTCTGGTGATCGCGCTCTATGTTATCCTCTCGAAGAAATATAAAGACCGGCCGCAGGTGCAGTATGTGATCTTCGTCCTGGCGGTGAACTGCATGCTGGCCCACCATCTTATCGAGATCACCTATAACCCGATCCTGCTGCTGCTTCTTTCCGACTGCGGCGGCCTGTTCGAAGGCAGTGCCGCCAAAGATCCGGAAAGCGGGAAACCGGGCGCCGGCCGCGGGCTTGTGAAACGTTCAGGAGAAGATAAAATAAGTTCACAGGAACACCCTTGACAGTCACGTGACCGTGTAGTAAGATATGGGCAAGTGAGAGAAAGGAGGCATCCGAAATGAATGAGTATCTGCCGGGCACATTGATCAGTGTTACGAAACAGCATCTTCAGAATATCGACGAGATCCTGGATCCGATGTTCCTGATGGATGGCATGCAGCTGCGGCAGGTGACACAGCTTCTCGGGATCGAGGCGCATACGGTGCAGAACTGGGTCAAGCGCGGATTCGTGGATTCGCCGGTGAAGAAACTATATAACCGTGACCGGTTCGTCAGGCTTGCGATCCTCAATTACTTCAAGGATGTCTTCTCACTGGAATCGATCCTCACATTACTCGGCATGGCCGGGCAGGATGATCAGGTTTACAGTGCTTTTTGCGAGATGCTGGCGGAAGCGCCGGTGGATCCGATCAAGGCGGAGACGAAGCTGTCTGACATTGTCGACAAGGCGATCGGAACGCAGAGATTCGACTACAGTAAGACAAGCCGTGAACAGGTGAAAAGGCTGCTGACGATCCTTTATACCGCACATCTTTCGATCGTGCTGAAGAAGGAAGCGGAGCGGCAGCTGAAAGAGATTTGAAAGGAGAAACAAGATGGGATACATAATGGATTGGTTTAATGCTTTAAATCTGTCTGAGCAGATCTTCGCGTGCATCGCGATCGTCTTTACTGTACTTCTGATCTTCCAGTTTATTCTTCTGCTGATCGGTGCCGCGTCGCATGCGGCCGGAGATCTGAACGGACATGACATGGCCGGCGGGCATGATCACGATTTCGGTCATGGGCACGATATGGATGTCGGGCACGATCTGGATGCCGGCGGTCACGATTTCGGTCATGTGGGACACGACCTCGGCGGTCATGGTGCGGACTTTGGTCACGATATCGGCGGGCATGTGCACGGTGATTTCGGCCACAGCTTCGGCCACGGCGATGTAGGCGGACTGCACGGCGATGTCGGACACGACATCGGGCAGGCCCACGGGGACAGTGCATTTGACACAGATGGAAATGCGGACTTCCCGGCACACGGCCAGGCGGACGGGTCCTTCAGCTACGACCATGACATGGAAGCGGGACACACGCACGTCGGGCAGATGGCGCACGAATTCTCGGAGGTCCAGGGTGGCGTGGTCGTCGATGTGCATACCGGTGATATTTATCTGGCGGAGGCCATTCCGCATGAGGGCGGGATCCACGGGCCGGATGTGGGTATCCCGGATCAGGATCTGCCGGACGGAAGAACGTATGTGGACCGTGCGGATAAGGTGCACGGCTCCGGATTCAGACTCTTCTCGATGCAGGGCATCATCGCTTTCTTCTGCCTCTTCGGCTGGACGGGTCTTCTGTTCATGAAGGCGGGCATGCCGGTCTGGGGCGCGGCGCTCCTGGCGTTCGTCTGTGGTTTCGTGGGAATGTTCCTGATGGCTCTTGCCATGTGGGGCATGCTAAAGATACAATCAGATGGAACGATGAATATCAGAAATGCACTCGGGCTTTCGGGTGAGGTCTATATTCCGATCCCCGGGAATCGCGAGATGCCGGGTAAAGTCATGGTGAAGGTCCAGGACCAGCTTACGGAGTTCGAGGCGGTCACGGACGATGAGGAGAAGCTCGGTACCGGAACGCAGGTGACGGTGATCGGCATTACAAAGGGTACAACACTGATTGTGACCAAACATAACTAAACAAGGAGTAGGAGGATTTGAAAAATGCCATTTGAAGTTATTTGTCTATTAGTAGTCATTGCTCTGTTGGTATTCACACTGTTTTTGATTTTCTTGTCGAGGTACAGAAAATGTCCGTCTGACCGCATCATGGTCATCTACGGTAAGGTCGGCAAGAATGCAGACGGATCTGCCCGTTCATCGAAGTGCATCCACGGTGGTGCCGCGTTTGTTTGGCCGGTCATTCAGTCGTATCAGTATCTCGACCTGACACCGATCTCGATCGCTGTTGACCTGAGATCTGCGCTGTCCCGTCAGAACATCCGTATCGACGTTCCGTCTATCTTTACAGTCGGTATCTCTACAGAGCAGGGCGTGATGCAGAACGCAGCCGAGCGTCTTCTCGGACTGAAGCTGTCGGAGATCCAGGAACTTGCGAAGGATATCATCTTCGGTCAGCTCCGTCTCGTTATCGCGACGATGGACATCGAGGAGATCAACACCGACCGCGATAAGTTCCTCGAGGCGGTTTCCAGAAACGTGGAGACAGAGCTGAAGAAGATCGGTCTCCGTCTCATCAACGTAAACGTAACGGATATTTCCGATGAGTCCGGCTACATCAGCGCTCTTGGTAAAGAGGCAGCTGCGAAGGCCATCAACGACGCGAAGAAGAACGTTGCAGAGAAGGAAAGAGACGGTTCTATCGGTGAGGCTCTCGCCCAGAAGGATCAGAGAATCCAGGTTGCATCGGCGAACTCCATGGCTATCCGCGGTGAGAACGATGCGAAGATCGAAGTGGCGAATTCCGAGGCTATCCGCCGTGAGAAGGCCGCTGAGGCGATGAGACTTGCGATCGCAGCTGAGAAGGTTCAGGCAGCGAAGGCTCTCGAAGAAGCGTATGCGGCTGAGAAAGAGGCTGAGCTCTCCCGTTCCGCACGTGAGAAGGCAACCCTCGAAGCAGACGTTATCGTTAAGGCGGAGATCAATAAGCGTGAGATCGAGCTGGCTGCTGAGGCAGAAGCGGAGAAGATCAGAAGACAGGCAGCCGGTGAAGCGGATGCTATCTACGCGAAGATGGAAGCGCAGGCTCGTGGTATGCAGGAGATCCTGGAGAAGCAGGCTGCAGGTTTCGAGAAGATCGTGGCCGCAGCAGGTGGCGATGCGAAGAATGCTATGATGCTCATGCTCGCCGATAAGATGGAAGACCTCATGAAGATCCAGGTCGAGGCGATCCGCGATCTGAAGATCGACAAGGTCACCGTTTGGGACAGTGGCGCCGGTGCCGGTGGTGCCGATGGCAAGAGCTCTACGGCTAACTTCATCTCCGGTCTTATGAAGAGTGTGCCGCCGATGAACGAGATCTTCGAGATGGCCGGTATGAATCTGCCGGAGTTCCTCGGTAAGAAGATGGATCCGAAAGCAGAAGATGCGGCGGCCGGCGAGGTCGTTGCGGCGAAGGATGCGAAGAGTGTGGCCGCTTCCGCGAAGGAAGTGAAGGGCGTGGATGCGCCGAAGGATGAGAAGGCGGCTCCGGCAGCACCGGCAGCACCGGCTGATCCGGCGACGGATGGCCCGGACACACCGAGCGCTCCGACACAGAACAAGCCGATCTGGGAGGAATAATCCTCGAACCCGGATCAGACATAAAGCTGCAAGGTTAGGGAACTGCCCGGAGGCGAAAGCCGACGGGCAGTTCTTCTCGCGTAGAGGGATCACCGAGGATCTGCGCTCCCGGTCACCAGCGCTCCCGGTTCCTGAACAGGCGCGATAGATGGACAGCGACCAACCAAATCGTGAAAATACGCGGTTTGGTAGGTCGCTTTTTCGCGATTCTGAGCAAGACGACAGACTAAATCTTCCCGATCCGGGATTTGGTATGTCATTTTCTGCCTTTTACGGTGGGGAGAACTAACCAAATCCTCAATATGTTGAATTTGGTATGTCGAAAAGCACTGTCGACCGTACTTCTGGAGGTGAAATGACATACTAAACTTCGATTCTGAACAGTTTGGTCAGCCGGAAGGACCCATCGGAGCGAAGAAGCGACAGACGCCTACTTCTTCTGCTTGAAGGAGAGTAGGACGAGCAGGCGGAGGGTCTCGATGATGCGGGCGCGCGACTTCGCATCCACGGCCTTGGTGGCATCGATGATGTGCGACATTTTCACGGCCCAACTGCTGTCGGGGCGGAAGATGTTGCTCGCGCCGGAAGAGGTCGCGATGTGGTAGAGCATCTCCGTGAAGCTCTCGCGCTCCTCGAAGGACTGGTCGGACAGCCAGGTCCGGACCGCACCGATACGGTTCTCGGCGTTTTTGTCCCAGCCGGAGGCGTAGGAGAAGTCGTTGACGTCGATTTCCCAGGTAAAAGGACTGTGCTGCATGAGCCACAGTGCCTTGTTGTTTATGAATCGTGTGCCTGGCGCGCTCTCGAGGAGCATGCCGACGAAGGAGGAGGAGGGCACGAGGTGGTTCACATGCTCGCTGATCTTCTTGTATTCATCGGTCTCGTGGAGCTTGAAAGAGAAGCCCGGGCCGTCGAAGGAATAGACGTTGGTGATCCTGGACTTGACGGAGTCGGCACAGCTGGTGGCGGCGTAGATCGAGAGGTTCCCGCCTTTCGAATGGCCGCCGATCTGGAGAAGGACCTTCGGCGGGAGCTCGCGCGCCAGGTAATTCAGGTAGCGGGCGGCTTCTTCCTGCGCGGGGACGGGGTACTGGTAGGACAGCTGGAAATCTTCTTTCCAGCCGATCAGGGTGCCGTCGGTTCCGCGGTAGCCGATGAAACAGATGTCACCGGGAATGTGGAAACACATCGCCGCGAACTGGATCTGCTCTTTGTTGTCGGTGTGGGCACAGAGGTGCGAGACGGAAACGTCTTTGAAACGGGGGCTTCTCCGCAGGAAGTCGATCATCTTGAGGTTGTTGGCCGTGTCCGCCGCATACTGCCCGAAGAGCGGCATCTCGGAGGCGGCGGGCATGTCGGAAAACAGCATGGAGTCGGAGACCTGATACGGCCATTCACGGGTCCAGATATTGTGGAGAAGGTACTCCCACTGGAAGTAAGTCGCCTCGGCGAAGACAAGCGCGTCGATGGGGTTCATCGGGAACTGGTCGAAGGGGCGCCTCTCGGTTTCTACATAATCCAGAATCGTGCTCAATACTCTGACCTCCATGTCCTTGTGGCCTGTCGTGCCGTCCTTCCGGATGGAGAAGCACTCTTCCCGGAAGGAGAAGCACCCTTCACGGATGGAGAAGCACTCTTCACGAAAAGAGAAGCACTCTTCCCGGAAGGGAACGAAAGACCATGCTCTAACCATTTTACCATGATTTCGGGAAGGCGGCACGGGCGGAGCGCGGCGCGCAGAAAAGGAGAGATGCGCGCGGTGCGAAAAAGAAACGGCCGCGCGCCCGGGGCCGCATGCCTCCGAGGGACGGTGCGCCGCGCGAAGCGGACCGGCGGTGCTACAATCGGGCGCCGTCCTGTGCTACAATATAGGCAGAAACGAAAGGGGAGGAATGGATGATGACCGGCGCATTGGCTTTCTCATACGCATATCCGATCAGTTCACTTCTGGTCCTCCTCGTGATACTTCTGCACTTCTTCAGCAAGCGCCAGCTCCCCGTGATCCGCAACCGCATGTTCACGGTCGCCATCCTGCTCTCCTGCACGTACTCGGTCTTCGAAGTATTCACCACCATGGTACTGCGGCACTCCGAGAATGTCCCGGTGGCACTGGGATACATGGTCCTGGTGATCTTCTACCTGCTCCGCATGTCCTTCCCGGTCCTGATGATCCTGCACACACTCTCGATCACCCAGGACCTCAAGACCCGGAATTTCTGGGCGATTGCAACCATGATGATCCCGACCGCATTCTGCTCGGCCGTGATCCTCTCGAGCCCCCTCTCCGGCCTGATCTTCTATAAAGAGAACGGAACATTCCTCCGCGGCGAACTCTTCTTCGGCATATACCTGGTACACGCGCTGGCCGCCATCGCCTGCATGGTCGCTGTCGTCCTGCGCCGCACCCGCTTCGACCACGGACAGTTCCTGACGGTAGGCGCCTATGTCCTCCTGAACTGCACAGCCTGCGTGATCGAGATCTTCCGCCCGAACGCCAACATCTCCTCGGTCGCCATCGCCACCGCCATGCTCGTGGCGTTCCTGTCGCTCCCCGATGAGAAATCCATGACCGACCACCTGACCGGACTTCTCAATCTCGACGCCATGATGAGCTACATCGACGAGCTGATCGCACGCGAGACAAGGTATTACGTCATCGTCATGAAAGTCGAGAACATCCGCCGCATCAACTCGATCTTCGGATACACCATCGGAAGCCTGACGCTTAAGAAAGTGGCGTCATTCCTGTCGAATTTCTCGCCGGAACTCCGAAGCGGGAAGGGCGGCGCCGCAGACGCCAGACGTCTCCAGAGAGACTTCCCGCCGGCCTGGGCCTTCCGCCTCATGAGTAACCAGTTCGCCATCGTCAGCACAGACGAGCGGACCCACGAGAAAGTCTTAAGCCTCCTGCAGAAAGGCTTCGAAGACCCGTGGACCATCCGCGGCCTGGAGCTCAACCTCACACTCACCTCCGCAGAAATGAAAGACGTCAGTGCTTTTGGATCGGGAGAAGAGCTGTATAAGGTGGTAGAGATCATGCTGCCGTCGGTGCCGAAGGGCGACACGGTGACACTGAGCGAGCGCGAACTCGAGCGGATCGAGAAGCACATCCGTCTCGAGGCTTCTCTGGAAAAAGCACTGGATGCGAATCAGCTGGATATCCGTTTCCAGCCGGTGCTGTCCCTGAGCAGCGGACGGTTCACGAAAGTAGAAGCACTCGTGCGTTTCGAGTCCGAGGAGTGGGGAGACGTGCCACCGTCGGAATTCATCCCCATCGCGGAGAAGCGGGGACTGGGCGCGAAGGTCGACGAATTCGTCCTGCGCAGGACCTGCGAATGGCTTAAAGACGCATCGGATGTGGAGTTGGACTACGTCAGCATCAACATCTCGGTGACGGACTTCATCAGCGCGGCTTTCCCCGGGAAACTGTGCTCGATCCTCAAGGAATACGGCGTGCCGTATAAGAAGATCATGCTCGAGATCTCGGAGGCAGCGGTGAAGTCGACGGTACTGCTGATGCTGCAGAATATGAGTTTCCTGTCCGCCATGGGTGTGGGATTCACGATGGACGGCGTGCCGCTCAGCGCAGGCGATCTGGCGCAGTTGTCCGTGCTGCCGATCTCGGTGCTGAAGCTCGACCGGAGCGTGGTCGAGGAGGTCGAATCGTCGCCGAAGGCGCGGATACTCTTCGAGAACATGATCGATCTTCTCCGGAAGATGGAGATACAGTCCGTCGTCGTCGGCGCGGAGATGGCGTCCTCGGCAGCGTGGATCGAGGGGTGCCGCCCGGATATGGTGCAGGGCTTCCACTACGCACGGCCGATGGACGGCGGGTCCTGCCTGGCCTTCATCCGTAAGGCGAATTCCCAGGCGCCGAGAAAGCCCGGCATCGATAACGTCATCACGGTTTCCGATTAAGAAGGGCGGGGCGCCGCCGCGCGCCCGTATGGATCCCGCGCCGCACCTTACCCTCCCGTGCCGCACCGCGCTGCACACGAACGAAGACAGAAGAAAACCCCGTGGGTCACACGCTTGTGAAGCATGACACCACGGGGTTTTTAGATTCTTCATGGAAGCTCCGGGAAGGACCGGGGATTTGCGCTTCTCCGCTCCTTCGGAAAGAGAAATTACTTCTTCTCTTCTACCTTCTTCGCCTCTTCCTTCTTCGCCGGATCAAGGAAGCGATAGATGATCGCAGCCAATGCACCACCGAAGAGCGGTCCGACGATGAATACCCATACATTCTGCAGCGCGTCGCCGCCGGCGAAGATAGCCGGTCCGATGCTTCTTGCAGGGTTGACGGATGTGCCGGTGAAGGCGATACCGAGGATGTGTACCAGTGTCAGGGAAAGACCGATGACCAGACCTGCGATGGCACCGTTCTCGATCTTCGATGTGACGCCGAGGATCGCGAAGATGAATACGAATGTCAGGATCACTTCGATACCGAGGGACTTCACCACGCTCTCGTCATAGAGACCATTGACGCCGAGGCCACAGTCCTTGCCGAGGAAAGCCACGAGTGCGAATCCGCCTGCGGTAGCGCCGACGACCTGGGAGCAGATATAAAGGAGCAGATCCTTTATGTTGAGCTTGCCGTTAATGAACATAGCCAGAGAAACGGCCGGGTTGATGTGGCAGCCGGAAATGTTGCCGACAGAGTAGGCCATGGCCACGATGACCAGACCGAATGCGAAAGCGGTAGCCAGATAAGCCGCCGGTCTTTCGAGACTGCAGCCGGTAACAACTGCTGTTCCACAGCCGAAGAAAACCAGTACGAAAGTACCGATGATCTCAGCGATGTACTTTTTTAAAGATTCCATATTACGACCTCCTATTTCAAAATTCTATTTACCTATGGTATAAGTTTAGCACGTGCGCAGTATGAATGGCATGTTATAATCAAAATGTAAGATTATTTCAAAGTGAGGGAAAAGAAATGCTCGATCCGATTTCGATCAATATCCACAGCAGTATTAAGATTGCCGATGCAAAAGCGCTGTACTTCGATCCTTTCCGGATCACGGAAGAGAATCACGATGCGGATGTGATCTTCGTGACACATGATCACTACGACCATTTCTCGCCGGAAGATATCGCGAAAGTCATGAAGGCGGACACCGTCTTCGTCGCGCCTGCTTCTACGTCGGCGCTGATCCGGAAGGCATTTCCTGTCCCGGAAGAAAGACTCCTCACCGTCGCTCCCGGCGAGGCAACCGAAGTTCTGGGCGTGCCGGTAGAGGTCATCGCATCCTATAACCCCGGGAAGCGGTTCCATCCGAAGGAACAGGGGTGGGTCGGATACGTCGTTACCCTGGGCGGCATCCGCTACTACGTATGCGGCGATATGGATATTACCGAAGAAGGAAAGAACGTCCGCTGCGACGTGCTCCTTGTTCCCTGTGGCGGCACATATACCATGGACTATAAAGAAGCGGCAGAATTTACCGGATATCTCCGGCCGAAGTACGTCGTCCCGACACACTACGGCGACCCGGTCGGCGAAAAGACATGCGGCAGTGCTTTTGCCGAAGAAATAAAGAAAACATCACCCCAGACACAGGTAGTCATTAAAATCAGATGAGAAACGAGACAACTTTTCCGGACCTCGACAACCGCAAGGCCTTCTATCGCGCCCTGCTGGTTCTCGTCGCGCCGATCATTTTCCAATATTTCATGTCCTCGCTGGTCACGGCGTCCGATGCTTTTATGCTCGGATTTCTCGACCAGGATTCGCTTTCGTCTGTCTCGCTGGCGGGGCAGGTCGCCTTCGTATTCTACCTCTTCGTGAATACGTTCATCACCGGCGCGACGGTGGTCGGCGCGCAGTACTGGGGCAAGCGGGACTTCCTGGCGATGGAGGACATCGTCGGCATCACCATGCGCTACTCGCTCCTGGCGGGGCTTATGTTCACCCTGGCGGCGGAATTCTGTCCGGGGGTCCTGATGCGTGTCTTTACCAACGATCCGGTCATGATCGCGGGCGGCGTCAAGTACCTGCGCGTGGTCGCCATCTCCTATTTCCTGATGGCGTACTGTGACCCGTATCTGTGCATCATGAAGATCTGCGAGAGAACGACCTTGAGTTCCGTGATCGCATCCATCGGCGTCGTGATCAACATCCTCCTCAACGCCGTATTTATCTTCGGCCTCGGACCGGCGCCGGAGATGGGCATCGAGGGAGCGGCGCTGGCTACGGTGATCTCCCGTGCGCTCGAGTGCGTGATGGTGTTCATCGCGGTGAAAAGAAGTGAAGTCACACCGCTCCGTCTCGAGAAACTGATCCGCATTTCCAAGAAGTTCCTCCACAAGGATTTCTGGAAATATACGGTGCCGATCATGATCAACCAGTTCGGCTGGGGCGGTGGTGTCACGATGTATTCGGTCATTATGGGCCATCTCGGCAACGACGCCACGGCGGCCAATTCCATCGCGGGCATCGTCCGTAACATCATCGCCAGTGTGTGCTGGGCGATGGCGACGGCGGCGGGCATCATCATCGGTAAGATGCTCGGGGCCGGGGAGCTGGAGAAGGCGAAACGCTGCGGCGGACGGTTCGTGCGGCTGTCGCTTCTGATCGGCGTGGGCTGTGGCCTGATCATCCTGGGTCTGACGCCGCTGGCGCTCATGATCCCGACGGATATGTCTCCGGTGGCCCATGGCTACATGAAGTGGATGCTCCTGATGGGCACATACTATATCATTGGAAATTCACTGAATTCGACGGTGATCGGTGGTATCTTCCCGGCGGGCGGGGATACGAAGTTCGGCATGATCTGCGACTGCGTGACGCTCTGGTGCGTGGTCGTGCCGCTGGGACTGCTTGCGGCGTTCGTCTGGAAGCTTCCGGTGGTGGCGGTGGCGGCGGTGCTGACGCTGGATGAGTTTGTGAAGATTCCGGCGGTGTATCTGCATTATGTGAAGTATAAGTGGGTGAAGAATATTACGCGGGACGAGTAACTGTGCGAATGACCGCCTCGCGTCTTTCCCTCGCGACGAGCCGTCGCAGCGCATCTTTCAGAATAATTAGGAAGCGGACCAATATCTCTCCTGCGCCTCAGACAGTTTGCGCAAGCGCAAAACTCGGCGCCGTAGAGATTTGTTCCGCTTCCTTTTTTGTTTCCTGAACGAACGGCGCTGCGGCGTCCTCTTCTTCGGAAATGAACGGCGCTGCGGCGGCTTTTTCGCTGCGTGACATGGCGCGTCGCAGAAACGTCGTCGAAATGTCAAAAACTGCGACGAATTTGCGACGGAAGTGCTTTTGGCGAGGAAAAATGGAGGTTTGTCGCAGAAACGTCGCTGAAATGTCAAAAACTGCGACGGTTTTGCGACGGTGGTCTTGGAGATCGGAAGATGGGCAGACGTATGGAAATGGCTTCGAAATCAGAATGAAAATCATTTGGTTGTGAAAATGTACGAAAATCAGATTATTTCCAGTTTTTTCGTCTTTTCGGGCTGAAATTTGATTGTAATAAAAGGGATTCTGTTGTAGAATTTTAACGGTGCGATTCTTGTGCACAAATTCATTAATTATCCCCATGAGGGGAAAATATAGGAGGATTTTAACATGGCAGTTAAAGTTGCAATCAATGGTTTTGGTCGTATCGGCCGTCTTGCATTCCGTCAGATGTTTGGCGCAGAGGGTTATGAGATTGTTGCTATCAACGATCTGACAAAGCCTTCCATGCTGGCTCATCTTCTGAAGTACGATACAGCTCAGGGTGGTTACTGCGGCGTTATCGGTGAGAACAAGCACACA
>JAEEGL013912210.1_pt1 | contig 32742 bp, 18 predicted proteins | sample 9134231 | NCBI WGS metagenome assembly JAEEGL01 (sample SAMN16246548, study PRJNA631951) | gut metagenome | biome: gut microbiome; feature: rumen; material: fiber-attached | host: Bos | place: Iran: Karaj | collected 2018-10
CTGAATCCCTTGCCCGCGACCCCCGCCCGTGCCGCCTCAATGGAAGCGTTGAACGAAAGAAGGTTCGTCTGTTCCGAAACTTCCTGTATGTTCTGTATGAAGGAGTTGATTTCCTTAATCCGCTTGTTCAGGTCCTGAACTTTTTTATCCAGCATTTCGCGTCCCTTCTGCGCCTCCGTAATCTTGCGGTTCATGCTCTGGAATTCCTCGCAGATTGACTGGAGCGCCTTCTCGTTGACCAGTGAAGTCTGAATCATGCTGTCCGCCTCAGCCTGTGTCTGCTTCCTTGATTCCGCGTATCGCTCAAGGGCCTCTTCCTGCCTGCTGTAGATTCCGTCCTCCGAAGTGAGCTGCCCGATATATTCCTTCAGAAATCCGCTGATGTTGTTCGCCGAGTTCGAGACATTCAGAAGAAATTCAATCATCTCTTTTCCGGTGCGGATTACGTCCTCGCGTGTATATGTCTGATTCATAGCTTATTCTCCCATAACCAGAGCCACGAGCGTCTGATTTGAATTGATGTGTCCGAACTGCTCTCCGTAAGTCGAGAATCCGCTGTAGACCGGAAGATATTTTTTCCAAAGTCCGTTGACCGCCTCCTGCAGTCCGTTTTTCTGGAATCCGACCGTGCGCAGAATGCAGTTGAAAAGGATTATGCATCCGGGCCTCGGAATCTCCTGGAGAATCTTCTTGCAGGTTTCCTCCGTGATTGCCTTCGCGTCCATTGGCTCAAGAATCTCCTGGCTTGAGTTTGGAAGAACCCTCGCGTACATGAGGAGCCTTCCCTGACTGTCGAAGTTCACGAGAGATGCTATGAAAACCTCGTCCCCGAAAACACGTCCGAAAGGATGGTCAAGAAGAGCGTCGTTGGTCTCTTTTTCGCTGATTCCAAGAACCTCCGCGTACCGTTTGAGAGGATTCTTTTTGTCTATGGAAGAGATTAAGTGCTTTTCCGCGTCCACGTCTGTGAGCACAACGCTTTTTCCTGACTGCTGGAAGATGTTTTCCTTGTAGATTTTGAACTTCCTGCTTGTGCGCACGAAAAGGACTACCGCGCCGTGGCTTGAGCACACCCCGTTATGGCTTACGTAGGTCGCCTTGAATTTCAGGTCGTCCCCGGCAGAGCCTCCCGCCACCATGAAATCAGGATCCTTTATGATGGAGTAGAGAAGCGAAAGGACTCCCTCCTCCGCCGTAAGAAGTCCGCAGATAAGGCTGATTGCGAACGCGTTCCTTGAGCATGACTGAGATGAAAGCTGCACTCCTATGCTGGATGCCGCCTGCTCGATTTTTCTTGAGTGGATTGCCGGAAACTCGTCCACGTCGTCGATCAGGACACCCTTGAATGACGTGCTTCCTGGGTCTGAGATGGCATTCAGGACTATCGAGTGGTTCGTGAATCCATCCCGAGTGATTTCCCCGGAGGAGCTTGAGCCGATTACCTCCGCTTTCGGAAACTTCTGGTGCAAAAGTTCCGAGATTTTCTCAAAATCAAAGTCCGTGCTGGCAAAAAAAATAATCGCACCGTATTCGGAGGCATTTTTTCTGAGTTTAGAGCAAAGTTCGCTTACTGCATCCTCCGCAGCTTTGCGCTTGGTCTGAACGACTTCCTGTGTCATAGAAGCTCCCTTAGTAGAATTTCGTTATTCCTTCCATTGTCGGATTTTTTTTGCATTTATTCTACCCGCTTAATTAACTAAAAAGACTTAAAAAAGTAAAAAAAATCAAAGAGTAAAAATTAATCTCAAAAAAGTCCACATTTTTAATTTTTTTTCCAAAAAAAGTGGCGAGTCGGGACAAGTCAAAAAATGTGTGATATACCCTAAGCAAGATTTTGTAGAGCCAATCTTTATCCCCCCTCGACAAGCGGCCTGATTCCATATATAATGTAAGCATGATTGAAGGGATTAAGGCCGTCGCATTTGACATTGACGGGACTTTGTATGCCAACTGGAAGCTCTATCTGCGTATAGCTCCATATTTCATAAAAAATTTTAAGTTTTTCTCAAGATTCAACAAAGTGCGTAAGGTCATGCACAGGACGGCTCCCCTCGCGGATTTTTACGAGTATCAGGCGCGTCTTTTGGGGCAGCTCATGCACGTTGAGAGTGAGGAGGCGAAATCAAAGATCCAGAGAATCTGCTACGACGGAATGAAGGTCTATTTTGAAAGGTTCAGGCCATACCGCTATACCTATGAGTGCATCAGGCAGATGAAGGACGCGGGGCTCAAAATCGGCATACTCTCCGACTTTCCTCCCGATCAGAAGGGTGAAATCTGGGGAATCCGTGACTTGTGTGACGTGTGCATCGGCTCCGAGGAATCAGGCGCGCTAAAACCTTCGTTATATCCATTCGGAATCCTTGCCATGAAGCTGGGTGTCAGGCCCGAGGAAATCCTTTACGTGGGAAATTCCGTGAAATATGACGTGCGAGGGGCGAAAAACGCCGGGATGAAATCAGCCTATCTGCTCAAGGGCCCCAAAAAGTGGTTTAATATAGAAGAAAAAGATGCGGATATTTCCTTCAAAAGCTATCGCCAATTATGTGATATTGTGTTAAAATAAAAAATATGCTATAATAAAATAGCGGTATTTTCTCTGTTTTATGGACTCGAATCGGGTTCATCCGGGGTAACGCAAACCTATTTGGCGGGTGGAAAAAAGTGAATAGTATCCTTGTAATAGTCATATCGGTAGTTTTGTCGGCGATTGTAAGCATTTTGATCCGGTCAATCGACAGGAGCTCGAATTCCAAGGAGTCCGTGAAAAAATATGCGGACCGTAGGCAGAAGGAGTTTGAGGATTACTTCAAGGCTCAGACCGACAATCTTAAGCTGCTCCGTAGCGATTTGGAGGGCCATGATGCCGAAGCCCGTGCTGCCGTTAAGAAACTTGAGGAGCAGAAAGCCGAATTCGTGCAGGCCGCGAATGATTTGGACGAGCCCATCCAGAAAGTGGCCGAACTTGGCGAGAAGATAGACACTTACGACGGAGCGATCCGCAATCTCATGGAAATGACCGCCGCAGTTGAGGAGAACCTCCAGAAAGTAAAGGACGAGGCTGATATAATCGACAAGCTCAATGACCGCCTTGACGAGCAGAGAAAGAAAGTTGTTTCCATTGACCGCCAGATTCCCGAGCTCGTTGACAAATTTGCCGAAGCCAACGACAACAGCCTGAAACACCTCGGGGACGAGCTCCTTGAGGAATACGAGAGCCGCGCCCAGTCCATCTCAGACTCCACCGACCACGCCATCCAGGAAAGCAACGTGATGATGAACGAAATCCTGAGCCGCATCAAGCAGTCCTTCGTTGACGCGTCCGAGCGTGCCAGCTCCCTTGAGGACGAGGCTTTCCAGGAACTTACCGCCAGGGTTGAGGACAGAAACCAGAGCCTCCTTTCCGAGATTGAGACCCAGACCCAGCAGCTCCAGGCCCTTGTTGACGGACGCATCCAGACCGCCCAGGAGACAATCAACGAGCAGACCAACAATTTCAACGCATCCCTTGACGGACAGAAAAAGGCGTTTGAAAAGGAATTCACCCAGAAGATCGGGGAGATTGCCTATGAGTTTACTTCCCGGGCCGACTCAATCCATAACGAGTTCACCGACCGCCTTGAAAAACTTGAGCAGTTCGTGACCGACCGCACCAACGCGCTTGACACATCCTGCTCCGAGCGAACCAACGCAATCATGCTTTCGCTCAAGGACAACTCCGACAGCATCTCAAACATGTTCATGGACAAGTCCGCGGATCTTGAGGCTGCCTTCAACGAGAAGATTCAGAACCTGCTCATTTCCTTCGCCCAGAAGACCAAGGAATTCGAGACCGAGTACAACGACAGAAACTCATCCCTCAGCAGCGCGTTCAACGCACAGACGGCTCTCCTTGAGGACACATATAAGGAAAGGACCGGGCTTCTCGTGGATATGTTCACAGAAAAGACGAAGGAGCTTGAGGACAACTTCGAGGAGCGCACTTCAAAGATTGACTCCGAGATCAACGAGCGCACGGGAACCCTCAACACCGAGGTGGAGAACCGCCTGGTTGATGTGGAGAACAATGTCCTTCAGCGCATGGAGAATGTGACCGCGGCACTTGAGGAGCGCACTAAAGCCGTGGAGGATTCCGTTTATGAGACAGCAGAATCCTTGAACATAAATCTTTCCGACAAGCTCTCTGATTTGGAGAACAGCGTCACCGAGCGCACTACGGCTTTGGAAGAGAACGTGGAGAATCTTACCGGCAGACTTGAGACTTCGGTTGAGGACAGAACCTCCACGCTTGAGGAAAAAATCCAGAACATCATCGAAAAACTCACCACTTCGGTTGACACACGTACCACCGAGCTTGAGCAGAATGTGGACGAGAGAATCACCAATATTTCCGAGGAGCTTACCGACCGCACGGATTCAATGGAGAGCACTTTGCGCGAGACCCTTTCCACTCTCTCGGGCTCCTTTGACAACCGCACCGGCGACCTTGAGGAAAAGGTTTCCTCTGTTCTTGACCGCCTCAACTCCATGGTGGACGACCGCACATCATCGCTTGAAAATGACGTTCATTCCACCTTGGACAATCTTTCCTCCGACGTTGAGACCCGCACGTCAACCCTTGAGAACAATGTTTCTTCTATTATAGAGAAGCTTACCGCCGACGTTACCGGACGCACATCAGGCCTTGTTGAAAGTCTCACGAACTCAATGAAGAGTCTCTCGCTGAATCTCGGCAACAAAACCAAGTCGCTTGAAAGCACTTTCGAGGAGCGCATCTCCGGACTTACCGAGGCACTTACGAGCAGGACGAAAAATCTTGAGACAGCACTTGAGGAAAAGACTTCCGCCATTTCCGATCAGCTTGCAAGCCGCACCTCTGGAATTGACAGCGACTTCACCGACCGCATGGATGCACTGGAAAAAGCCGTGAACGAGCGAACCCAGGCCGTGGAAGATTCTTTGAACGACAAGACCGAATCCCTTGCGGATTCCATTGACGAGCGCACCGGACGCATGGAAGCTGAGCTCAACGGAAAGATTGACTCCGCCGTGGATGACATTGACTCACGCACGCAGGCAGTCGAGGACAAGCTTGAGAAAAGGACAAGCTCGCTTACCGATATGGTCGAGGAGCGCACGACACGCCTTGAGACTGAGCTTAATGGACGCGTAGACAATCTGGCCGACGAGATAGAGGAAAGGACACAGAATCTTGAGAACGTCCTTAATGACAAAACATCGGCACTCGCGGATGACGTGGAGGATAAGACCGTTGCCTTGGAGGAGTCCGTAACAGCCAAGGTTGAGGAGCTTGCCGCCGCAGTTGAGGAGAGGACGTCAGCATTCGAGCAGTCCGTGAATCAGATTGTCGCGGGACTTAACTCATCCGTGGATCTGAAGACTCAGGACGTTGAGGCAGCCGTGGACGAGGTGATTGCAAATCTGAAATCATCCGTGGCGGAGAAAAAGGACGATCTGGAAAATGACGTGGTAAGCAAGATTCAGAATCTGACCGACACTCTCAACGAAAGGACTGACACTTACGAAAGCTCCATGCAGGAAAGACTCCAGGAACTCAAGGATGTTCTGGACATCAAGACACGCACGCTGGAGGAGAGCCTTAACGACAAGAGCGACGAGCTCAGCACACTTATAGATGAAAAATCAAAGGGCCTTGAGGACTCACTGAACGAGCGCACCGGAAATCTTTCCATTGACCTTGAGGCAAAGACAGCCGCGCTTGCAGACTCAATCAGGATAAGGACCGACGACCTTGCGACCACACTTGAGACACGTACCGACGAGATTGAGAAGACCGTGACCGACCGCACCGACGGACTTGAGAGCGACATGGACAGCCGCACACAGGGCATACAGGATCTGATTCTCCGACGCATTGAGGACCTGAGCGGAATACTTGAGAACCGGACGCAGAATCTGGAGGAGTCCTACAACCGCCGCACGGAGAGCCTTGAGGATGCCATCGCTTCCAGAACCGACGCACTTGAGGAGAGAGTCACCAAGAAGACTGTGGACCTTGAGGATTTTGTCGGCACAAGAACAAAGACAGTGGAGGAATCCTGCAAGCAGAGAATCACAAACATGCTTGCGACGTTCAGCGAGAAGGCTACATCCATTGACTCCGACATGAAAAAGCGTATCTCCGATCTGACCGAGGCTCTTAAGGAAAAGACCGACATACTTGCCGAGGAGCTTGATGACCGCACGACGAGCATTGAGGATGATTTGAAGCAGAGAACCTCGTCAATCTCCACGACTTTCGGTGAAAAGTTTGCGGCTCTGGACGCTGAGATCAGGCAGAAGACCGGCGACCTTAACCTCCGCTCCACCACAATCAGTTCGGACATCAAGAAAAAGACGGACGCTCTGGAATCACTCTTGAAGCAGAAACTTGCCGACATGACTTTCAACGTGCAGCAGGAGACCGAGAACGCCATTGAAAAATACCGCGTTACCACAGAGACTTACGACGAGGATGTTCAGGCTCACACCGACGAGCTTTATGCCGCATTGCAGAGAAGAACTGCCGAGCTTTCCGACCAGATTAAGGACAAGTCAGGATCCCTTGAGCGCGGAATCAACGAAAAGATTGAGCGCATGATTGATGAGGTCAAGCAGCGTGCGGATGAGGCCATTGAGCATTACGCCGAGACCACGGGAAATTACACACGCAATATTGAGAACCGTACCGAGGAGCTTCAGGCGGCTTTGGAAGAGAGAACCGGAATGCTTGAGAAGCAGATCAACGACGCTTCCGGAGACTTGCAGGCAGAGGTCGTGGACAAGCTCAACACATTGATTCACGACGTGCAGGAAAAGACAAACTTCGCCATTTCCCAGTACACGGATTTGACCAGCACTTACACTCAGGACCTGGAGAACAGAACTTCCGAGCTCAGGAATGCGCTTGAGGACAAGACTTCCGAACTGGAGGAGTCAATCAACGAGCGCACAGGCTCCATCGCAGAGTCCGTGGACATCCGTTTGGGCACCCTTACAGAATCCGTGGAGAAGAGACGCGACGAGCTTACCGAATCTATAGAAGAAAGAATGTCAGCCCTGGAGGAGGACATCAACGGTCGCTCCGAGACTTTGCAGAACAACGTGGAAGAGCGCATGGCATTCCTTGAGGACAAACTTGGAGGACGCTCAACATCGCTCATGGATTCAGTTGAGGAAAGAATGTCTACCTTGGAGACTGATATTACCGGACGCTCCGAAACACTCAGCTCATCCATTGAGGAACGCATGTCCAATCTGGAGGAAAACATCACCGGACGCTCCGAAAAGCTCAGCACGTCCATTGAAGAACGTATGTCCAGCCTTGAGGAAAATCTTACCGGACGCTCCACCGAGCTTGTGGATGACATTGACGGCCGCATGACCAGCCTTGAGACTGAGATGAAGACCAAGACGGCTGATTTCACCGAGACGATGGAAGGAAGAATGTCCGCTCTTGAGGCTACTCTTGACGGCAGATCCGCAGAGATGCGCGGAAACATGGACAGGCTCTTTGACGAGATTGAAGGAAACGTTGAGGAAAGGAGCAACGAGCTCAGATCCAGCCTTGATGAAAAACTCTCCAACATGGAATTTGATATGGGCGGTCGCTCCGACAAAATCCGCGAGGAAGTGGAGAGCAGACTGTCAGACCTTGAGGAAGAGGTTACTTCGAAATCTGATGCGCTCGGTACTTCACTCGGACAGAAACTTGCCGCGCTCATCGACACCGTTACCAAGAAATCCGCAAGTCTCACGGAGGCTGTGGAAACCAAGATTGCCGCACTGCAGGATGACGTTACAATCCGCACGGAGGATCTTTCATCTTCCGTCGAGCAGCGTGTGCAGGGGCTTGAGGATGAAATCACTTCACGCTCCGAGAATGTTATCGGCTCCATTGAGGAACGCATGACGAACCTTGAGGACGAGCTTACCACGAGAACGGCTGACCTTACCGACAAGATGGAAAACAAGATGTCGGATCTTGAGAATGATTTCAACGAGCGTTCTTCAAATCTTGAGGATCAGCTTGAGGACAGACTCAGCGCGCTTGAGGACACTGTTAGCGGAAAGTCCAACAATCTTAAGGATGAGCTTGAGAACCGCTTCAATGTGCTTGAGGATTCAGTGAACTCTCGTGCCACCAGCCTGAGCGACCAGCTTGAGGACCGCCTTTCCGACATGGAAGAGAACATGGATGAAAAGACCGCAAGCCTCTCTGATTCCGTGGACGAGAAAATCAGTATGCTCCGTGACCTTTTGAATGAGCAGACCGGGGAGATTTCTACATCCGTGGGTCAGGTGATCGACTCAATACGTGCAGACATGGAGCAGCGTACACAGAGCTACGAGACCCGGCTTGAAGGAAAACTCTCCGAGCTGGATGACATTACGAGCGAAAGAACCGAGAGCGTGGAGAAATCCGTGCTTGAGCGCGCTTCGCTTATGGAGACTACGGCAGAAAACCGCATCTCTGAGATGAAGAGAAATTTCGAGGAGAGGACCGGAGCGTTCGAGGCTGACGTTAATGAGCGCACCGACACACTCACCACGAGGGTCAACGAGCGCATTGTCCCGCTTGAGGATTTTATCAACGACAAGACTTCGGTAATTATCGAGAACGTTGTGAACAAGACGAAGCTGCTTGAGGAGAACCTTGGATCAAAGACACAGAGCCTTGAGGAGCTCCTTACATCACGCACCGAGGAGCTGCAGGATGAGGTTTACGGACGCACTGACAGCCTTACATCCGAGCTTCGCAACAAGGTGGACACTCTTGAGCAGGCAATCAATGAAAAGACCGATTCCCTTGAGACTCAGCTGACGGACAGAACCGACTCACTCCAGCATGAGCTTAACGAGAGAACTTCATCCATCGAGACATCCGTGCGCGACATCACCGGAAACATAATTTCATCCGTGAACGAAAGAACCGGCAGCCTTGAGGAGAATGTCCGCAATCTGATTGAGAATCTTGAGGCGATGGTCAATGAGAGAACTGACAATCTGACTTCATCCGTGAGCGAAAGGACTGGAAATCTTGAGACGGATCTGACGCAGCGCACCGACGCACTCATGAATCTGATTGAGGAAAAGACTTCTTCAATGGAAAGAAACGCCACCGACAGAACCAACGCCGTGGAGCAGAGCCTGAAGGAGCGTACCTCAGCCATAGAAAAGACCTACACATCACGAATCGCAGGACTCGCGAAGATGTACACCGACAAGACGGCGTCCATAACCAAGGCAATCAAAGTAAACGTGGGAGCCCTGGAGAAGGGACTCAACGAAAAGATAAACACTCTTACAAGCACGGTAAAAGACCGCACGTTGAATCTGGATCAGTCTGTGAGCGGACTTACCGAATCGCTTGAGAAATCCGTTGCCGAGCGTACGTCTGGACTTGAGGATTCCGTTAACGCAATTGTGGACAAGCTGCTTGAGACTTTCGCGGAAAAATCAGAGTCCCTGAAAGAAGAAGTGGGACAGATGACGGAAGACCTTGACAGCATGGTGAAGTCTCGGACCGACTCATTCAGCGAGAACATTCTTGCAAGGACTGATGCCCTTGAGGGACAGCTTACGGGCCGCACCGACAATCTGGAACATGAGCTTTATGCGCGCACCGAGGCTTTGGGACAGGCAATCAACACGAGAACCGGAGAGCTTGAGAGCGGACTTGCTGAAAGAACCGGAGCAATTGAGTCTACTTTGAGCTCAAGGATTGACGGCATCGAGCAGGATTTGAATGACCGCGCTTACAATCTTGCGGACTCAATCAAGACGAGAACCGATGAGCTGGAGGACAAGCTTAATGAGAAGACTTCCTCCATTGAGGATTCCGTCACGACAAGGATCACGGGACTTGAGCAGCAGGTCAGCGAGCGCACTGGAAATCTTTCCGACAACCTGAGCCGCTTTACCGATTCGCTGGGCGAGTCCATCGAAAACACCACCAGCGCACTCAAACAGGAGCTTGACGAGAGATCGGCGAATCTTAAGGCTGCCGTTGAGTCCACGAAGGCTGACGTGTCAACTGAAATCAACATGAAGGTAAATGCCATAACCGAGGACCTTGTGAAGAAAGTCCAGATGCTTGAGGGCATTGTGCAGCAGAGAACCGCGGAACTTGAGTCCGTGTCGAATTCAAGCATAGAGGAATTCCGCAACTCAGTTTTGACAACGCTTTCAAACGCACAGCAGACGGCCGAGCGCCTGAACTCAGAGACGAATGAGAACACGAGACGCCTTGATGAACTTGAGACCGTGCTCCGTGACCGCTCCGAGGAAATCCAGACAAGATTCACGACGCTTTTCGATGACGCTTACAACAAGGCCGAGCAGAAGGAAAGCTCCGCATACGAGCGGTATAAGGAAATGAGCGTGAACCGCCTGAATCAGTATAAGGCAGAGCTGCAGCAGTATGTTTCCGAGATGCAGAAAAACATTGCGGACTCACTCAACGCAGTTCAGGACAGGGCCAACTCAATCCATGACGAGGTTGACGCTGCGATCCGTGACACAAAGTCGCGCTATGAGACTTCCCTTGCGGAGTCAAATGCGATCGCGGAAAGAATTGATGAGGAGACGACCCTGACCCGCGAAAAGCTGACTCAGTTCGACCGTGAGATGAAGGAGCAGTTCAACATCTTCGACGCAAATCTCGCGAAGTCCATGCAGGCAATCGCAGCTGATTATGACAACAAGCAGTCAACTTTCCTTGTGGGACTAGACCATCAGCTTGACAAGTACAAAAAGGAGATTGAGGGACGCTTCAACAAACTCAGTACCGCCGGTGCGGACGTGGACAAGCTTGAGGAAGCCATGCGCAAAATCATGGATCAGTCGCAGAAGCGTGTTCTCGGTGACTTTGAGAAATTTACGACGAGCCTCACGAACAATCACGTGAACTTTGAGACCTCATTGAAGACAAGAAGCGACAAGCTCAAGGAAGAGATTGAGAGCCTTGAGTCTGGACTTGAGGAGCTGAAGCAGAAGTCTTATGCGAGCGTCGGAACACAGCTCAAAGTGTTCGAGGACAATTTCACTCTGAACCTGAAAAAACGTGAGGAGGAAATCTCCCAGCAGCTCAGCGAATGGAAGCATAAGTTCGACACGCGTATCGAGAATTTCTCCAACACTTATGAGGAAAGCCGCCGCGACCTTGAGACAAAGTATTCTGACTCTCTCCGTTCGCGCATTGAGGAAATCCAGACGAAGACCACCGAGCAGGAGTCTAAATTCCAGACGGCTCTGCAGGCAGGTCAGTCAACAATTCAGAATCAGATAAATACGGTGAACCAGCGTCTCCATGACTTTATCGAGCAGTACAGGAACGCGCTCAAGGACACCACCGAAAAGGCATCCGCAATTCTGGAGCAGGAAAGCGAGGGATACAACAAGAAAGTCACCGAGCAGATGATGGACAATGTTCGCTCTCTCAATGACCAGTTCTCTCAGCTCAAGGATCAGATGGAAGAAAAGCAGCGTTCTGGAAATGCCGTGATCGACGCTACAATCCAGGACTTCAACACTTGGAAGCAGAAGATTGCACAGCAGTTCAAGGAGTCCAACATTCAGTACGAGGACCAGCTTTCACTCTTCCTCCAGAAGCAGAAGCAGGGATTCGCGGACATTGATGAGCGAACCAAGGAGTCAAGGCAGAAGATTCAGCAGGACATAATCACCCTGAATGAAAAGGCTGAGGACGCAATCCGCTCCTATGAGAAACGCTCCGAGCAGATTATGGACGAGCTCCAGGCAAAGCACAACGAGCTTTTGCAGAACACTCAGATGCTCTTTACCGACGCCACATCACAGGCAGACGCAAAAATCCGCGGACTCAAGCGTGACCTGCAGGAGACGGCGGACGGTGACAGAGTGGCATACCAGAAGATGATGACCCGTCTTAACGAGGATACGAACGCCCTGCAAGTGAAGATTGACGAAATCAACAAGGGCATCGCGCGCTTCACAGCACAGACAGGTCTCTTTGACAAGGCTGACCAGCTCAAGAAGCAGCTTGAGTCTTCCATTGAGGGGCTCAAGGAAAAAATCAACGGATTCGCGGCTTATGAGGCAAAGGTCATAAATCTGAAGAGCCAGATTGACCAGGTGCAGGCGATGAGCAGCGATCTCGACAGCCGCATTTCAAATTACAACACACAGAGGACAACGCTTGACGGCCTTGAGCAGAAGTTCGCGCAGATTCAGGCACTCAGCTCGTCTATGGACCAGAAGATTGCTGACCTGAACCGCTCAAGCGATAATCTTGTGAACATGCAGGTGACAATCCGCAACTTTGAGAATTCCATCCAGGGAATCCAGAGCCAGTACGACAGGATTGAGACCAAGGCGGAGACGATCGAGAGGGTCGCGGCAAATGTGGACAGCACCGCGGACAAGATTCAGGACCTTGAGGAACGTCTTCTCAGGTGCAACGACCAGCTTGAGGAAATGCCGTCTCAGCTTGAGGAAGTGCAGGACGGAATCAACAGGATTATGGAAAGCAACGGCAGCATCAACGACGCTGTGGACAAGCTTTCTTCCCTGCAGCAGATTCTTGACGAGACCGAGGAGCGCATTGCTGAGCTGAACGAGACAAGAAATGAGATTTCAGGCACCGAGGAGCGTCTTACTAAACTTGCTGAGCAGGCCGACCATCAGATTGACGTTCTGCATGACATCGCGAAAAAGGATGTGCAGGGCAAGAAGGGCGGTGAGGGCTCCAAGTCAAAGAAAAAGAGCGCGTCCGCAAGCCTTACGCCTCAGATTCGTGACAGAGTGCGTGCGCTGAAGAAACGCTACAACTGGACGAACCAGGAGATCGCGGAGAACTGCGGTATTTCTGAGTCCGAGGTTGAGTTGATTCTGGAGCTGCCTGGCGAGGAGAATTGACGAGTGGAAAGTGGAGATCGGAAAGTTTTTCGCTTTTGATTTTCAGATGATGCGGTAGGTGATTCCGGACTTCCGGTTTTTCCTGCCGCATTTTTTTCTCAGGAGATTTTTTCCAGGAGGCAGGTACAGTAGGCTTTGATGGCTTCACCGTGTCCTACGGCATCCATTTTTTCGTTTGTCTTTGCTTTTACGAAAATGCGCGATCTTTCCGCTTCAAGCACATCCGCAATGGAGTCAATCACTTTGTCACGCCATGGAAGGAATTTCGGTTTCTCAAACTCAAGCACGCAGTCAAGGTTTACGAGTGACCATCCGGCATCCCTTACGTCCGACCAGATTTTTTTTAGCAGCACGGCGGAATCTGCGTCCTTCCATTGCGGATCCTCCGGCGGAAAATAGGAGCCTATGTCACCGAGTCCGCTCGCACCAAGCAATGAGTCGCTTATGGCATGTAAAAGCACGTCTCCGTCGGAATGTCCGAGCTCACCTTTTTCGGCAGGGATTTTCACTCCGCCAAGGATAAAATCTCTTCCGGCGGTAAGCGTGTGCAGGTCAGTTCCGAAACCGATTCGGATGTTTGTGCCCTGCAGTTTTTTCTCCGGTGATTGCGGAGTCTGTGTTGAGGGAAGGTCGTTCTTGTATGTGATTTTGCGGTTCTCAGGGCTCCCTTCCGTAAGAAAGACTTTCCTTCCTCCCGTCAGCTCTGGAAATGCGTCCCAGATTTCGCTGTCATCGGTAAATGCTCTGAGTTTTGTGTTTTCCGCGGCTTTTTTGTGGCATGAAAGCAGGACACGCAAGTTGAATGCCTGTGGGGTCTGTACTGCCCGCAATGAGCTTCTGAGCAGATGCTTTTGGATGAAAGTTCCGTCTTCCGTCTCTTCGACTTCCTTCAATGTGTCCACCGCCGGGATTGCCGGGACTGCTGCTCCGAATTTCAATGCGGCTTCCGCTGTCTCACGGATTATTTTTTCGCTTACAAAGGGGCGTGCTGCGTCGTGAATCAGGACGACTGTCCTTTCATTTGAATATGCCCGGGCTTCTTTCAGCGCAAGGTAAACTGATTCCTGTCTGCTTTTACCGCCTCGGATAAAATGGAGGTTGCACCTTTCCCTGAATGCCGCGACTTTTGGATCTGCAAACGCTGCTCTTTCGGCCTCTTCTTCCTGTCCCTCAGGAACGGTGATAAAAACACGGGAAAAAGGATGCGACTCGCAGAAACTCAGAAAGGACAGCAGGGATTTTGAAAGAACTGTTCCTCCGTCAAGGGGAAGGTATTCCTTTTTTTGCCCGGTGCCCATTCTTGTTGAGCTTCCTGCCGCGAGAAGGATGGGGATGAAATCTTGGATAAAATACGAGGTGTAATTAGTTGTCGTCGTCATCCTCTCCGTCGTCGTCATCTCCCTCGTCGTCTTCGTCATCATCATCTTCGTCATCATCGTCGAATTCGTCATCGGAGTCGTCAGACTTCTTCTCGTCGTCAATCTCGTCGTCGAATTCATCGGAGTCGTCGTCAAGCAGGGATTTTTTGTCGGCCTTTATTCCGAGCGGCTCTAGTTTCGCGTGGAGCATGGCCTCAACTTCCTGCGGCTCAATCCCCAGTGCCTCGGCAATCTCGTCCTCAAGGAGTTTCTTTGCGTTGTCGTAAAGTTTTCGCTCCATGATGGGAAGTTCTTTTTGCTTGGAACGGTAATAAAGGCTCCTGACAATCTTTGTGATGTCCTCTATGCTTCCTTTTTTGAGGAGGTCCAGATTCAGCTGATAGCGGAGTTTCCAGTCCGTTGTGGCCGGCTCAAAATTCTCGCTGATCATGTCTATGGCTTTCTGAGCCTCTTCCTTTGACACGATGGAGCGGATTCCCAGCTTCGATGAGTTTTTGACAGGCACCATGACGTACATGTCTGAAACTGGAATGTAAATCTTGTAATAATAAACCATCTCGCCGTTGAACTCTTTTTTGAAAATGTCGGTGACGGTTCCAACACCCTGACTCGGGTACACAACCTTCTGGTTGATTGCAAATTCTGTCTTTGGTTTAGCCATGCAATCAGTATATCATATTTTCCACGTTTTGGCAACCTTGACATTCCCTCCCTTTATTTGTAGAATATCCGCATGATTAGAGCGACAGGTTCACAGATTATTATCAAGATGTTGGAGTTGGAAGGGGTTCGCATTGTTGCGGGAATTCCCGGTGGTTCCATTTTGCCTTTGTATGATGAGCTTAACAAAAGCGAGATCCGTCATGTCCTTGTCCGTCAGGAGCAGGCCGCGGGATTCATTGCCCAGGGTATGGCGCGTCTGAATGGAAAACCTGCCGTATGTATGGCGACTTCCGGTCCGGGCGCGATGAATCTTCTTACCGCCATTGCCGATGCCCGCTGTGATTCTGTTCCCATCGTGGCTTTTACTGGCCAGGTGAACTCTTCCCTGATTGGTACCGATGCTTTTCAGGAGGCCGACACTTTCGGTCTTTCATTCCCGATTACAAAACATTCCGTGATGGTGAAAAAGCCCGAGGATCTTCTGACTGTGATTCCTGACGCATTCGCCATTGCCCAGAGCGGTCGTCCGGGTCCCGTTCTGATTGACGTGCCTCGTGACGTTCAGACTGCCGTAGCCGAGTTTGAGAGCTGGCCCACGGTGGACTCTCTTTCGGTCGCTTCAATCCATGATCCCGCGGAGAAATTCCGTGCCGATGACGCTCAGCTGAAATCCGAAGTGGACAAAATGTGCGATGCTCTTCTTAAGGCGAAAAGACCGGTAATTTATATTGGCGGTGGATGCCGCAGGACCGGTGCGACTGAGGCTGTGAGGGGCTTCGTTGAAAAATACAGGTGCGCGGTTGTCTCTTCCCTGATGGGACTCGGTGTGGTCTCCCGTCTTGCCGAGAACAATTTCGGTATGCTCGGAATGCACGGATCCTATGCCGCGAACCTTGCGATGCACGACGCTGATTTGGTTTTTGCCGTCGGCGTGCGATTTGATGATAGGGCCACTGGTCTTATCTCTGAATTCTGCCCGGATGCGAAAATTCTTCATATTGATGTGGACGCTGCTGAAATCAACAAGATTCTTCCGGCTGACATTTCCCTTGTGTGTGACGTTAAGTCTGCTCTTCCCCTGCTCACCGAAAAAATGTCTTCCGCTGTGAAAGTGAAGGCTTTGGAGGATGAGAGGGACGCTTGGGTGAAAAAACTTGTCGGCGTTTACAATGAGACTGAGAGTGTGATTCTGGGACGCAATCCTTCTGTGCCTGAGTCCTCCATAAATCCGCGTGCGTTTATCCGTGACATTCCTCTTAAGGCGGGTGAGTGCGGAATCAAGGCGAGCGATCTTGTTGTTACGACGGACGTTGGACAGCATCAGATGTGGTCCGCTCAGTATTATCCGGTTGAGAATCCGAGGCACTTTTTGACAAGCGGCTCTCTCGGTACTATGGGATTCGGTCTTCCTGCGGCGATCGGTGCTGCGTTGGCGGACAGATCCAAGCGTGTCGTGTGCATTTCAGGTGACGGCTCAATCATGATGAACATTCAGGAACTTTCCACCCTTGCCGAGGAGAACCTTGACGTGACCATTTTCATCATGCAGAACGGAAGCCTCGGTATGGTTCGTCAGCAGCAGCAGTATCTTTTTAACAAGAATTATTCGGCCTCTGAGTTCAGGCTTTCCCCGGATTTCCTTACCATAGCGAAGGGATTCAGAATCGATGCCATTGACGCGGGATCCGACCCAGACTGGAACAAGCGCGCTTTCGCCAAGGGACCTCATCTTGTCGTCGTCCCGATTAATATAGAAGAAAACGTGCTTCCCTTTGTCGCTGCCGGTCATGCGAACATCGACGCAATCAGGTGAGTTGAGAGCGGAACGTATGTTGAAAAATAAATTAACAATAGTCTCACTTCTGATTTTCTGTTTGAGGATAAAATAATTGATTTAAGAACTATTCAGGGATATACAATTGCAGTACGAGTTCCAAATCCACTATTTAATTCTATGCTTGGGAGGTGGATATGAAGAAGTTTTTTCTTTCTTTCTATTATTTTTAATCTGTTTTATGCTCCATGCAGATAATCCTATCATCCTTAAAATAAATCAGGCTCAGAAAGAAGAATTGATGAAATGTATGGAAAATAAAATACGTCTGTTTTCGCTGCCTGTTGTCAACGGTTTTTCCATGGATTTTTTAGGTGCTTATGTTGAAGATATTTCTGAGAAGATTGATGTCAGAGATAAAACAATTGACGACCTTGATTTAAATGTAAGGTTTGCGCTGGATTTATCAGATTTCGAGGAGGAAAAAAGATTTGTTGTCGGGCGATCTAGAGGGATTGTAAAAATAAATGGAGAATATTATAAGATTTCGGTGTCGTAAGATTTGTCCAACTCTTTATCTGGGAACATGTAATTATGCCTTGGAGGTCAACTCTCCGTCTTCAATTTGCTTACCTCGCTTTCGGTAAGAGCACGGTATTCGCCGAGTCCCAGATTCTCATCAAGATTCAGGGAGCCCAGGGAAATGCGTTTTAAATAAATCACTTCGTTTCCCAAAGCCAGAAACATCCTCTTTACCTCGTGATACTTTCCTTCGTGCAGGGTAAGATGGCAGGTGTCGCTTGTGCCGTCATCCTTTTTTTCATGCCACTCAATTTCCGCGGGAAGACAGTCATCCTCGGCTTCTTTTCCGTCCGCAGGAATGTGTATGCCCTCGCTCAGTTTTTGTGCGTAGATTTTTTGATCCGCCTCGCTAACGGAATTCCTCAGCCGGACAAGGTAAACTTTCGGGACCTTTTTTTTCGGAGATGTGAGCGTGTGGTTGAGCTGTCCGTCGGTGCTGAAAATCAAAAGTCCCTCTGTGTCCGCGTCAAGACGACCGATCAACGAAAGCTCCCCACCGAGATAGGTGTGCGTGTGCTCGGGTGAAAGCAGATTGAAGACGCTAGGTTGCGCTCCGTCCTTTTTTGAACATACATATCCGGGGGCCTTGTTCATCATAAAATATGCGTGGGTCTGAATCAGAATCGGCTCACCGTCCACCTCAATCCTGTCGCTTTTCAGACTAAGGCGCATGTCACCGCTTCTTGTAATCTCTCCGTTCACAGCGACTCTTTTTTGTGCGAGCAATGAGTGAACGTCCTTCCGGCTTCCGAATCCGTGCTTGGAAAGAATTTTATCCAGCCGCTCCATTTTTTCGCTTTCGTCTTTCATATCCGTTTTTGAATTTCCTCCACAAGTTTTTTACATGCGCGTGCGTGCGTGATGCTTCCCGGGTGCATCCTTGATCCGTGCTCATCATCTCCTTCTAGTGTCATGGAATCAAGTGCGATAAAATCTGCGTTTGTGTCTCCGCTTTCCGCCTTGTATTCTTCCACTGATTTTTTGATTTCCTCACCCAGCTCAGGTCCGCACATCCCATACGCCCACAGGATTTTCGCATCTGGATTTTTTCCGCGGATTTCCCTCAGAAAATTTTTTACTCCGTCGCAGAAGAACTTCAAATCCTCCGCCTCAGGTTTTCCGTTTTCATCAAGACGCATCTTCCAGATTTCACCGCTCGCACTGTCCCTGAACGCCGCCGTGTTGAACGCCATCCAGTCGTTTGTCCCGAGATTCACGATTACAAAATCAGGCTGCCATTTTTCAAAATCATTCTCATCGCAGGCTCCCATCCCTCGGTTCCTTTCCCCGGGTGCGAGTGAGCATGTGTTTCCGTAGTGCCGTGGCATGGTGCTCTTCCTGTCGTTGTCCCATCCTGAGACTACTCCCCATCCGCTTTGTGAGAGAAGACGGAAATCGGCCTTGAGTTTTCTCGCTGTGTTCACGGCATAGTTTGCGGAAAGTCCCATCCATCCGCTGATCCAGTCCATCTCGTCCATGCCGCCGTAAAGTCCCTCGCCGGTCGTGATGCTGTCTCCGACGAACTCAATCTTCAGCTTTCTTTTTTCCTGTGGTAAAAATATATCATCCGCATTTCCAGAGACGGTGGAAGGAACTCCAAGCGCGTGAACCAAAAGCATGTGACTCTCATCTCCGCTCATGGCCTGTGTCTCTTTCAGGAGTGTGAATCTGTTTTGTTTTGGCGAGAGCCCACGGAAGAGACAGTACCAGCGACGGCCTTTTTCCACGATGAAGCGGCTCACCTGATTTCCATTTATCCACACGCTGACCCAAGGCTCATAATCAGTGTAGTCGCCCTCAAGCTCAGCCCACAGTTCTCCGCTTTTGGAGTCCACCGAAAATCCCGATGCCGTCCAGAACAATGCGAGCGAGTCCCCGGAATGTCCCGTCCTTCCGTACACATGCAGATTTTTTATTGTGTTTATTTTAAATGAACGTAATTTTGCGTCTTCCATTTTTCGCCTCCGTTTTTTAGGGAAACTTTATTTTGAGGTCATCGTGTACACACCGGTCCACGGCAGGATTTTTCCATCGCGGTCCTTGGGAAGTCCGTTCTGTATGAATGCCCGGCACCGCTCAATCATCTTCTGCTCCATGGAAAGGCTTCCTTTGTCCGGATAGTCAAGCGACTCGTAGCAGCGTGCGGCATCCTCAAAATAATGGATTGCCTTGTAGAAATCCTGTATGTCCTTTTCACCTGATGCGTCATCCCGTCCGTTCAGATAAAATTCCATTCCCTTGTTGAAGATTGCTGATGCCTCAATCTCCTCGCTCTTCATCTCGCTTCTAAGACCCTGTATGCTGTAAATCTGCACCGGCTTTTCCACGTTTACGACTTTCACGCAGTCGAGCATCTTTGAGACCAGCTTTCCCTCGTGCTCGCCGGAGTTCGCCTCTTTCCACGTGCTTTCGGAACACATGATCCATGAGTCATAGGCTTTGTTGGTTCCTTCAAGTCGGGACGCGAGGTTCACGTTGTTTCCCATTATCGTGTAGTTCAGTTTTTTCGAGGTTCCCATGTTTCCGACCGTCATGTCTCCGGTGTTGATTCCGACCCTTGATCGGAGGTAGAATGGTTTTCCGGTACGCGGATTGATCGGAAGCGAGCTGCCGTATTCCTCGTTGAACTTTGACTCTGCCTGCAACATACGGATTCCGGCTACACAGGCGTTCCATGCGTGGTTGGGGTCGTCGATCGGGGCTCCGAAGAAGGAGACAATCTCATCGCCTACGTATTTGTCTATGGTTCCGTGTTCCAGCATGATTGCGTCACTCAGCGCGCCAAGGTAGTCATTCAGATAGGAGACAAGACGTGAAGCTCCGTTTGCGGCTCCCTCCTCAATGATTTCCTCCTCGGAAAGCTCTTTTCCTGAAATCTCCCCTGATTTAATCTGCTCGTTTCTTTTGCGCACTTCATCGGTGGTCATGTTGTTCACGGTCTCGGTAAATCCTGAGAATGTCTTTACGTCGCTGAAAAGTGCCGTGATGTGCTTGCTGACTCCTCCCAAGCCGAGAAGGTTCGGGTTCTTTACGATCTCACTTACGACTTCAGGTGCAACGTAGGAGTCGAATCCGCGGCGGAGAGTGTTCTTGTCTTTTTCGGTGACAATGAAGCTCATGGCAAGCTCAATCAGATAGGTGATGATGAGAAGAATGAGGGGGACGGTGAGCGGCGTGTAGATTCTGAAAAGCACCATCATCAGGATGAGTACGGCATTGGGAATGAGCACGAAAAGAAGATTCCAGACGCTGCGTTTTGCGGGAGAGAGCTTCTGTGTGAAGAGCATGACAATCAGTGCGGCAATAAAGGCGAATGCGATTCCGAACCAAACGTCAACGTAACGGATGAAATCTTTCTGGAGGATTGTGTTCGCAACGTTGGCATGTGTTCCGAGGTTTGCGTAACGTCTCTGGAACGGCATGACACCTAAATCCGTGCTTCCGGTCGCTGAGTTTCCGATTATGCAGAAGGTGCCGTTCACGAAATCATGCATGAGCTTGTAGTTCTCGTTGTACAGGGCCACGTCGCTTATGAACTCCTGTATGTGGGTGAGAAGGTCTCCCTCGGGGATGCTGAGCGTGGAGAGGGATTCTGCAAAATTCGTGCAGGACTCAAAATACTCCTTTCTCATTCCGAAATACTCTTCGTAGTCGTTGTCGCTGAGTCCTCCGCCTATGGCATTTCCGTCCTCGTCGTATCCAAGGCAGGCGGAAAGCATGGAGTCTTTTTTTGAAAGAATCTCATCGTAGAAATCAACCAGCTCCTCGGCGTTTGAAATAAAATCCCTGTCGTCGTCGCTGAGCTCAGAATCGTCCGCAAGCAGGATGCAGCACAAATCATAGTAAATGGAATCCTCGTCGTCATCCAGATACTTGAAATTGAATACCTCGGTGTGCCTGAAACTGTCCGCGTAGATTTGGTGGAGCCAGTTTACGAGCATTCTTCCGTGGTCGTCAAGCGGAATCTTTATGTCCTCCCTTTTTTCTGATCCGGGAAGAAGGGCATCCTTTAAAATTATGGAGCGCGGTTTTCTGATTATCTCCGTCACGTCAAGCATCCTTACGATCGGGGAAAATGAGAGCTGTCCGGTGTAGCGTCCGTTGTGCTGGTTCAAAAGCTCCACACGCCGCCTGGTTCCGTCAGTGTCCACCACGACGTTCGTGAATCCCGCTCCCTTTGCCGAGGAGATTATCTTGTGGATTGCTGGTACAAAATCCCTTGAGATGTTGTCCGCGTCCTCGGCCGCATTGAAGTTGTTGTCCCTTTCAATCAGTCCGGCGGGGTCGGTCACGTTTGTAAAAAGGAAGCGCTTTTCCGCGTAGGACTCATCCTCCGGGCTCACGTCAATCTTCACGTCCCTCGTGTTGATTGTGAGTGATGAATTTCCGAAGAATTGCAGCGTGCGGGCGAAATAGTCATCGTTGTCCTTGTTGAGGCCCGAGCTTATCTGCATGAACATGTCGGATAGGGTGGGGTCCACCGTGTTGTTGATGAGCTCGCTTGAGGCTTCCTGTACCTCGGAAAGCGGAATGTACCCCTCTGCGATTACGTCGGCGAAAGAGCTGATTGCTCCCGCTATGGTCTCCTCTCCGTTTGTGAACGCGCTCTGGGTGATGTCGTTTATCCCCTCGTCCACCGTGAGCGATGAGTCCGAGAGGTACTCAATATCGAAAACTGCCGTCTTTGCCCCGAGATCCCTCATCCTGAGCAGAACGTCGCCCAAAATGTCGCGGGTCCAGGGCCAGGATCCGTATTCGTTCAGGGATTTGTCGCCTATGTCCACAAGCAGAATCTGCTCCGAGGCTTCAGGTGCTTTTGTCCAGCCCAAAAGCAGGTCGTAAATCCTATAGTCGAGCTTGCGTGTGATCTTTGACAATGCGAGAAGAACGCAAACCAGCGTTGTGACAATCAGAATGATTACGGACTGTCTTTTGGCAAAAAAAGAAATTTTTTTCGGGTTTTCCATATGACAAAAATTATAACATATGATATAATAAATATCAAAGGCTTTTTTGCTTTCTACATTTTAAGAAAAGTCTTGGTTTGTGCGACCTAAATTCAGCACTTTTCTTCTATAATACGGGGAAGAATATGAGGAGATTATTTCTTGTTTTGTTTTTGACCATTGCGGCTGGATCTTTTTCCTTCGCTCAGTCGGCGGATAAAGTGACCCAGATTCTTGAGACGGATGAGATTACCTACGGACAGCTCGGATATCTTTCGGCCTGTCAGCTTTCTCTTGTGGATGATTCCACATCCTTTGTGGAGGCATTTACCGCACTGCAGAACGCGGGATACGTGGGAAAGAATGTCTCTGCCGGGGACAAGGTGACTTACAAAGGTCTCTCCGGAATATGCTCCAAGACCTTCGGAATCCGTGAAAGCCTCATGTACAGGCTTACTTCCGCGGACCGATATGCCTTCAAGCAGCTCCAGTCGCTCGGTGCGCTTCCGTCAACGGCTGATCCGGAAAGGACAGTGAGCGGATATGATGCCATGGGCGTGATTTCCGAGTGCATTGAGCTTGCAGGACAATCCGCCGGTTCTGAGGGGGATAAGTAATATGAAGAGAAATGTGAGAAAAATATTCGCTGCAATCATTTTTTCCATGGCCGGAGCTATTTCCCTTGGCGCGCTGGATTTCGGAGGCACCTTCTTCAATACGTCGCGTGTCTATACAAATGACTGGGATCCAGTCGGTCTTTCCCAGCAGGACGGACTTACGGCGTGGCTCAAAACTCCTCTTTCACAGGACGGAAAAATCTATCTTGCGACGGAGGGAACGGCTCTTTTCAAGTTTTTGGTGAGCGACCTCTCCAATTTCGGAGGAGGAAAACCCGCCTTTTACCTTGATCTGGGACTTCTCAAGATAGGCTATCTGCTCAATGTGGGTGACAATCTCCTTCAGATCAACGCGGGACGCTTTTTTATGGATGACTTGAGCGGCCTTGTGTTTTCCCAGACTGCGGACGGTGCGAGCGTAAGCTTTACGGCGAATCGTTTTGTTGCGTCTGCTTTTGCGGCGTATACAGGACTTACCAGCGCGCATTTTGTCTCTATGACAGATGATGTCGCTGTCACCACCAGTTCGATTTACTACTGCTCTTCTCCGTTTATAGTCGCGGGTGCAGGCGTTTCCCTTCCGTATCTTTTCGCGAATCAGACTTTGGGTGCGGAATTCGTTGCGGCGATCGGTGTGAACGGACCTGCGGGAAGCAATTCTGGGGAGGTTCGCCCCTATGCCACCTTGACTCTTAACGGACCCATTGTGACAGGACTTTTCTATGACTTCTCAACGACCTTCGGGTTCAAGGGCGGTGTGAGCAATCTGTCGAGCCTCAAGCTGAGCTATTATCCGGCGGTGATGGACTCTGCCGTGAATCTTTCCCTGCTCTATGCTTCCGGTGCGAACGGAGGAATCAAGGCGTTCAAGGGAATTACGAAAAATTCGGCCTCCTATGCATATTCCGACCCGGATTTGACCGGCATATTTAAGGTGGGACTCTCAGGCTCAATCAAACCGCTGGAGAAACTTTACGTGGGGCTTGAGACTGGTCTGGACTTTGATATGTCGGAATCCTTCAAATACGGCGGATTTGAGTGGGCGGCAAACGCAAAGTATCAGTTTTTTACGGATCTGCAGCTTGGAATTTCAGTCCTGCAGTATTATGATGTAGATAAATATGACAACAATTCTGTCCTGACCCTGAATGTGGTGATGGCATTCTGATACGGACTTTTGCAGGAGGTTGATTATATGAAAGGATTTAACAGAACACTCGCGGCCTTTGTGCTTGCTTTTCTTACAGCTGGTGCGGCAGGGGCTCTTGATGCCAAAGTGATTTCCGTAAGCGGCAAGGTTGAGGTTCAGAAAAATGGTTCCGCCACGTGGACTCCTCTTAAGACTGGGGACAGCCTGAGCAAGGGATCCGTCATTTCCACAGGATTCAAGTCCAGCGCGAAAATCCAGATCGACGGTTCCACTGTGACCCTGGAGCCTCTTACCCGCATGACGATTGAAAAACTTGCGTCCAGCGCGTCTAAGGATGAGTCAAAGCTGTACCTGAACAGCGGAAAGGTCTCTGCCGACGTGAAAAAATCATCCGGAAAGAAGGTTGAGTTCAAGGTGACATCCCCGGTGGCGACGGCTTCCGTGCGTGGAACAAGGTTCAGATTCTCGTCAAGGGGCGACCTGATCACGATGGACGGTCTTGTCAGCAAGGGACGTGGCGCTCCTCATGCCAATATTGCAAAGTCCGATGAGGTCAGCGAGTTCATTCCTGCTGACGGTAAGTCAACGGCTACCACATCAACCGAGCAGGTAAGCGGAAACCGTGAGGTGCCCGTATCTGCTGGACAGAGCAGCGGAAGCGACTTGTATACGGGACTTGCCGTGGATCCTCAGAAAGGAAAGGCCGGTTCTGCTGGCAAACTCAGGGGTGACGGAACAGCAAGCCTTGCCTCAAAGGAAACTTCAAGACGCAAAGCAGACGGAATGGGACCGATCGTGAATGACTCTGTTGACAGAAAGAGTGGAACCGTCGTCATCTCCGTAACTGTGGAGGACTGATTTTCGGGCTAAGCCTGTTAGAAAGATGAGGGGACTCCTTTGACGTTGAAGACACTTTATGCGCTGATTTTTGCGGGTATGGCTGCCATACTCGCGGTATGCATTTTCATTACGTTCATCAGCACGAAAAAGAAGATAGCGTGTGTACTGCGTTCCGCTTTGATTTGTGCCCTTGTGCCCACTCTGGCAAACGTCGTCATACTGCTTTCTTCTTCTTCCGTCGTGTGCGGTCTGGCTTATGCTCTTTTTTATGCCACGATCAACTGGATTCTTACTTTTGTCTTCTGCTTTTGTCTTGCCTACACATCAACAAAAATCAAATACAAATGGATGATTTGGGTGCTCTATTTTGTCACCTTAGTGGATTCCGTGCTTATGCTGAGCAATCTGTGGAGCGGAAAAGTCTTCAGCCTCTACCAGCTCTATGACTCCGAGCACAACATTTACTTCCTGACGCAGGGACACACCCTTTTCAAGCTGCATCTTTTTTATTCATATTTTCTTTCGGTTCTCAGCTTCGCCACTCTGATTGTGAAAATCTGCATGTCGGCTCCTGTCTACTGGCGCAAGTACCTGATAATCCTTGCGAGCCTGCTCGTCGTCGTGCTTTGGGACGCTCTTTTCGTCGTCAAGAAGACCGTGATTGACAAGTCTATCGTGGGATTTGGAATCTGCTCAATTCTGCTCACCTATTTTGCGCTGATACGCCGTCCGTGGAGGCTGATCAACAGTCTGCTCGGAAAACTGTTCACAAGAAGCTCTAGCATGGTTTTCTTTTTCGACGCTGACGGTGAGTGCGTTTATGCGAATACCCCGGCCAAGGAATTCTTCTCGTTCTCGGACCATAACCTGAACGCGTGTAAGGAGCCGCTGCGGGAAATCCTCAAGGCTGATTTTTTCCCCCAGAACAGCAAGAGTTTTACGAAAATGTACACGGTGCAGAGGGACGAAAAGAAAATCTACCTGCGCATTGAGTACAAGTCTACTTTCCACAGGAAGAAGCAGGAGGGAATTTTTTACAGCATTCAGGACTGCACGGACGATGAGGAGAACCTGAAAAAGGAGAAGTTCAGATCCGAGCATGACGAGCTGACCGGTACCTACAAAAGCGAAGTGCTGTATGAGAAGGTTGAAAAGCGCCTTCGCGAGAATCCCGACGTGGAGTACTATCTGATTGTCACCGACATAAAGGACTTCAAGCTCATAAACGATGTTTTCGGCAAGGAGGAGGGCGACAGGATTCTGGTCCGCATTGCGTCGTGTATCTCGGAGCTGAACATTCAGGACATGCTTTACGGAAGACTCAGCGGTGACTGCTTCGGATTTATGATGAGACGGACCGACTATGAGGAGAACCTGAGGAAATTCTGGGGCTACTTCAATGAGATTTCCAATATACTCAAGGACAGAAATTACTCAATCGTGATTCATGCCGGAATCTACCGCGTGCAGAAAAACGATTTTTCCGTGTCCACGCTTTTTGACAGGGCCCGGCTTGCAATCAGCACAATCAAGGGAGACTACAAGAACGGGGCTGTGTTCTATGACGACTCGATGCGCCGGAAGATTGTCTGGGAGCGGCAGATTACGGGAGAGGCGGAGAGTGCCCTGAAAGCCGGACAGTTCAATATGTTCCTCCAGCCGCAGGTGGACGCTGACGGTGTGATGTGCGGTGCCGAGGCTCTTGTAAGATGGAACCACCATGAGAAGGGACTTCTTCCCCCGAGCCATTTCATCAAGACCTTTGAGAACAACGGGCTTGTCTCGCAGATTGACCTTTTTATGTGGGAGCTTGCGTGCAGGACCCTGCAAAAATGGAAGCGCATGGGACGTGGAGAGCTCTATATTTCCGTGAACATTTCCTCGGTGGATTTTTACTATGTGGATGTTTTCGCGACTCTTTCCGATCTGGTCACGCGGTACAACATTGAGCCGAAAAACTTGCGTCTTGAAGTGACCGAGGGACTGATCAGTTCGGACCTTGAGCTCAAGATGCCTGTTATAGAAAGACTCAGGATGCTCGGTTTCGTCATCGTGATGGATGATTTTGGAAGCGGAAGCGCGTCTCTGAATATACTTAAGGACCTCCCGATGGACGGACTCAAGCTGGACATGGACCTGATGTACAGGGCGAAGGACGTTGAAAGAAGCAAGACCATAATGCGTGCTCTCATCGGCATGGCGAGGGAACTCGGAATTGAGGTCGTGGGCGAGGGGGTCGGAAGCCGAAATCAGGTGGACTTCCTCAAGAGCGTGGGATGCAGTCTCTTCCAGGGATATTTCTTCGCAAAGCCTGTCTCAATCCAGGATTTTGAGAACAACTATCTGAACGCGGACCGCATCCACGGCAATGACAAGGCTTAAATCATCTCATAACCGGCGGCTTTTACGGCGTCGGACAGCACTGAGTCAGGAATCGCCTTGGACACTTTGAGCGTCACCTGTTTTTTCTCGTGATCCGCAATAGCCTCACAGACACCGTCAATCTTTTCCAATGCTTCCTTTACGTGGACCTCGCAGTGCGTGCACATCATTCCTTCCACTTTGATAATCTTTTCTTCCATATTGGTCTCCTTGTTTTTTGTGCCGAACGAATCCAGCGCAGTTTCTATGCTTTCTTTTTTGACTCCACGGATTTTATGCTCCCTCTTTTTTCCGCTGGTGTCCACAAGATTAAGCCTGAGCGCGTTCATTACCACGCAAAAACTTGAGAGGCTCATAGCGGCGGCTCCAAGCATGGGGTTCAGCACCAGACCGAAAGATGAGAATGCTCCGGCGGCAACCGGAATGAGAATTGCGTTGTAGAAAAATGCCCAGAAGAGATTTTCCTTTATGTTGAGCAGAGTCGCATGTCCGATCCTTATGGCGGCAGCAACATCCTTTAGCGAACTGTTCATCAGAACAACGTCAGCAGCATCTATGGCAATGTCCGTTCCAGCTCCAATCGCAATTCCGACATCGGCCCGTGTGAGCGAGGGTGCGTCATTGATTCCGTCTCCGGTCATGCATACTTTCCCGATTTCTTGCAGGTCGCGGATTATCTCATCCTTTCCGCTTGGCATAAGCTCTGGAACAAGATGCTCGATCCCTGCTTCCTTGGCAAGATGTGCCGCAGTCCGCTTGTTGTCCCCTGTGAGCATTACGACCTCAAGTCCCATCTTTTTCATGGACTCTATGGCGGAGGGACTGTCCTCCTTGATTTTGTCGGCAATGGCAATGAGTCCCAGGCTCTTTCCGTCACAGCTGAAATAAACCGGGGTCTTTCCCTCGTCCGAAAGTCTTTCCCCTGCTTCCGTAAGTTCTTTGCATACGTCTGAAAATCCGCGTATGAAGCTCAGTTTGCCGCCCGCCAGCTTGTGTCCGTCCCTTGTGCATGTAAGTCCGTTTCCCGAGACTGATTTGAAATCCTCGCTGTGGTTTTCCTTCATGCCGAGTGAGGTGCATTTTTCCATTACGGCCCTCGCAAGGGGATGCTCGCTCATGCACTCAAGGTCCATCGCCGCCTGCAGCAGGTCGCTTTCCGGGAATGGAGCGCAGGGGATGATGTCGGTGACGGTGGGCTTGCCGCTTGTGATGGTGCCGGTTTTGTCAAGCACAACAATCTGCGTGCGTGAGATGGCTTCAAGGGCCTGTGATGTTTTGAAAAGGATTCCATTTCGAGCTGCCTTTCCGCTTCCAACCATGATTGCGACAGGTGTTGCCAGCCCAAGAGCACATGGACATGAGATTACCAGCACACAGATTCCGCGTGAGAGTGCAAAGCCGATGTCTTTTCCGAGAAGGAGCCAGACTGCGCATGTGACTGCTGCGATTGCGATTACCGCGGGGACAAAGATTCCGCTCACTTTGTCTGCGATCCGTGCGATGGGTGCCTTTGTTGCGGATGTGTCGCTTACCATCTGGATGATTTTTGAAAGTGTCGTGTCCTCACCGACTTTGAGAGCCTTGCATCGGAGAAATCCTGATGTGTTTACCGTGGCCTGATATACGCTGTCCCCGGATTTTTTTTCAGCGGGGATGCTCTCACCCGTGAGCGAGCTTTCGTCAATCGCGGACTCACCCTCAAGAATCTCTCCGTCAACAGGAATGCTTTCTCCGGGACGCACGATAAAAATATCTCCGGGCAGCACGTCCTCCACCGGAACCTGTACTTCCGCACCGTCTTTGAGCAATGTGGCGCTTTTCGGCGAGAGATCCATGAGTGACTGCAACGCGCTGGTAGTATGTCCTTTTGAAATGGACTCAAGCATTTTCCCGATGGTGATCAGGGTAACGATCATGGCGGCTCCCTCAAAATAGAGGTTCTCCATTCCCTGCATCATTGCGGTGGAGTCGTTTCTGAGCTGTGCGTCCGTCATTAAAAAAAGCTGCACGGTACTGTACGCGAAGGAAATGCCGGATCCAAGGGCGACGAGTGTGTCCATGTTCGGGGAGCGGTTCAGGACGGCCTTTGTTCCGCTGATGAAAAATCTTCCATTTATAAGCATGACCGTCGCTGAGAGAATCATCTGGAGAAGTCCCATGGCAACGTGGTTTCCCTCAAGAAAGGACGGTATCTTCCAGCCCCACATCATGTGGCCCATGCTGAAATACATCAGGATAAGCAGGAAAAATGCGGAGAAAATCAGTCTGCGGGCAAGAAGCCTCGTGGTACCGTCGTTTGCGCTTCCAATTTTCGTGCGGCTTGAGCCTTTTCCGTCCGTTGATTTTTTACTTCCATTGATTTTTTCCGCACCATAGCCAGCTTTGACTACGGCGGAGATGATTTCATCCTCTGTGGCTTTCCCTTCCACTGCAAGAGTTCCTGTGAGCAGATTTACGGAGCAGGAGTCCACACCGTCCAGTTTTGAAACCGCTTTCTCTACCTTCGTGCTGCATGCCGCGCAACTCATTCCGCTTACCGTATATTTTTCCATATTGGACTCCTTTGATTTCAGATAATCTTCTTTTTACCCCACTCAGGAATGAGTCTCTGAGGATCCCTTGAAAGAATAAGCGACGTGAACAGTGGCCATGTTTGTGTGAAAATCTGGCTCAGGGTGATTTTTTCATCCGGGGTGAAAGAGCCCAGAACGTAATTTGCGACATCGCCATTTGCAGGTTTGCCGACTCCGAAACGCAGCCTCCAGAAATCCGCGGTGCCAAGGGATGCTTTCAGCGAGCGAAGTCCGTTGTGTCCTCCGAGTCCGCCGCTCCATTTAAGGCTCACGGTTCCAAGCGGAAGTTCTATTTCGTCGTGGACAATCAGTATGTCCTCGCTTGGTATCTTGAAGAAATGTGCAGCCTCCGCCACAGCCTCTCCGCTCAGGTTCATGTAGGTGAGCGGTTTCATAAAATAGATTTTTTTAGGCGCGTCCTTCGGTACCGATGGCGAGAGTGATCCGTCTTCCTTTGTTTTTATGAGGGACGCGGATTTAAGCCACTCCACGAAATCCGGGAAATCCGCCGTGTAAAAATCGGACTTGTATTTCGCGGACCATGAGATGCGGCTTGAGAACGGCAGACTGTCCTCAAAGAGCCATGCGGTGTTATGCCTTGTGTTCTCGTATTCCCTGCCGAAATTTCCCAAAAATGCTACCAGCTGAATCATTGAGTCCTCCGGGCCGTCTTAAAATATGTGCAGGTATGACATCGCGAAAATCACGATTACCGCAAGTATGACTACGTAAAAGATGATTTTTATTGCGGCTGAGAGTACTACGCCAAGAATCGAAAAGACGATCCTGAGTATGACCAGCACGATGAAGATTGCGAGTAAAATGCCTAAAAGTCCCATGTTTGCTCCTGTGGAAGTTTGGATTTCCTAAAATATTTTCGTTCCAATTATATCATAAAACGGAAAATTATGCATCAGTCCCATGTGTAGCCCGTGCTGTAGTCAACGAAATCCGGGAGGTTCTTCGCAAGTTCCTGCATTCTCAGGTCGTTGGAGTTGATTGTGTCGGCAATGGACTTCAGTTCCTCAGAGACGTTTTCCGGCATGACGTAATCCTTTTTGTAGTGAAGCTGATGCTCAAGGCTCGCCCAGAAATCCATCGCGATTGTGCGCAGCTGAATCTCCACCGGTATCTCACGTTTTTGGTCGCTGAAATAAACGCCGACTTTCACAATCACATGGAGGCTTCTGTATCCGCTTTTTTTCGGATGCCGGATGTAGTCCTTCATCTCAATCAGCTCCACATCCTCCTGCTGCAAGAGCATTTGGGTCACATGGTACACGTCGCTGATGAATGGGCATGTCACACGGATTCCAGCGATGTCGTAAAGGTGGTTCACCATGTTGTCTATGGTCACGGCGAGCCCCTTGCGCTGGAGTTTTTCCGCTATGCTCATGGGATCTTTTATCCTGCTGCTGATTGTCTCTATAGGATTGCGGATATGCTTGCATGAGAACTCGTCCTCAAGGATTTCGAACTTGGTCGTAATCTGCTTGATGCCGCTTTCGTAGAGCATGAGAAGCTGCTGGAATTCCATCGCCGTGTTGAGCACATCCTGCGGTGTTCTGAGCGAGTTTTTGTTGTCAGCCGCGACTTTTCGCAATATAATTTCATTATCCATATTTTAAATATAATAAAAAAAATGGAAATCGGAAACATTATTTAAATATGAAAAAGGCTTTGATCCTTGAGATATATCTGCAAGGGATTTCCATGAGGAACCTCTCTTGTGCATAACGTCTTTTTCCTCTCTCAACTTTCCATTTTTTTTCTTGATATTATTCCAATTAGAGCATAGAAGACAATGCTTCCCAAAAGTGCTCCAAGTGTATCTGCGCACCAGTCTAAAAATGAGCAGCTTCTTCCCGGGGTGAAACTCTGGTGGATTTCGTCTATGATTCCGTAGAGCGAGATTGTGATGGCGGGGAGGAGGATTCTTTTCAGGCATTCTGATTTTTTATCTTCCGGTTTTTTGAGTCCGAAGAAAGCGAATGCCGTGAAAAATGAAAAACCCGCGAAGCATACCAGATGAACCACTTTGTCCGAAAAATGGAAATCTGGCATGGGAACGTGGGGCTGGGAGGAGAGATACCAGCTGCAGCATCCTATGAAAACCGCTGGAATCCAACGCAGGACTTTCAGCAATTTGGAAAGGAATCCGCTCATTTTGAGACCGGCCTGTAGTAAAGGGTGGCTCCTCGTCTTCCGTTCGGGGATGGTATGCGCTGGATTTCAAAATCGTCGTCAAGGTATTCAATCAGGTCGGAGAGTTTTTTGAAACCGTAGTCCAGTGTGTCGAATCCGGGATCCTGACGCTTGAAGAATGAGCCTGCCGCGCTAACGTCCGCCCATCCGTTGTCATCGGCATAGCGTTCGTAGGCGGTCATCAGAAGCTTGTAGATTTTTCTGAACTGCCTGTCGGTCATTGTCTCGTTCTGATTTCTGTGCAGAAATGAGCCGAGCGGAGATTTGCCGGATTTTGCCTTGTTCGCCCTGTGCTTGATCTGAGCAGGTTTGTCCTCAGTCGCATCAGCTACGTCCGCGTCGTCATCGTCTTCCTTGAGGTTTTCGATGTAGATGAAGTTGTCGCAGGCGTTTACGAAGGATGCCGGTGTCTTTTTCTGTCCCACGCCGAAAACAAAAACCTGGCTTTCCTTTAATCTTGTGGCGAGCTTGGTGAAGTCTGAGTCGGAGGTGACAAGTGCGATCGCGTCATATTTGTCGGTGTAGAGCAGGTCCATCGCGTCGATTATCATTGCGGAGTCGCTTGAGTTTTTTCCCTGCGTGTATGCGAACTGCTGGATCGGAATGATGGCGTTGTCATTCAGCTCGCGCTTCCAGTTCTTCAGTGTGTCCAGAGAGAAATCACCGTATGCCCTTTTCGTGATGATGTGTCCGTGCACGGCTATTTCCTGCAG
>JAEEGL010120649.1_pt1 | contig 32740 bp, 17 predicted proteins | sample 9134231 | NCBI WGS metagenome assembly JAEEGL01 (sample SAMN16246548, study PRJNA631951) | gut metagenome | biome: gut microbiome; feature: rumen; material: fiber-attached | host: Bos | place: Iran: Karaj | collected 2018-10
CCAGTCTGTTCTCGAAAATGAGATCCTTGCTTACATGAAATCGTTTGAGACATGCGCAGATCTCTATCTGCAGGTCGAGAATAAAAAAATAGATTGTGAGAATCAGCTATATACGAAGTATGCCTGTGAGCTTTATGCTGCAGATTTAAAAGAAGCAGTATCGGCAGAAATGGAGCAGAAGATGGATACATGTAAAGCTGGATACACAGAAATTCAGAAAAACGCGCATTCGTGCGCATCTTCAGCGGCGCAGAATGTGTCAGATGAATTGAGAACTGCGTTCGCTGCGTATTGTCCCGAGGCTGTGGGGTGTCATATTAAAACCTATACATCTGCTGAGAGCTGCCAGACAAGCAGCATGCTTGTGCTCGATCAGATCGGTGAATATGCATCACAATGCGTCAATATCTATAGTTTGGTGATGTATTCAGAGTTGCAGACATATCGGGAAGTATACAAATCTTTGGGATGTGATGCATACCGGGTGTATGCATTCGATATCGATTACAGCCTGGATGATGAATTTGAAATTGCCGAAAACGTACAGAAAGCGTTCGATGCGGCATTATCTGCAGAAGGGAAAATATATCGTGTCGTATTGGATGCATGTTTGAATAGTGTTGCTGAATAGTATTATTATAGCGCCGCGTATGCATTGCATAGCGGCGCTGCGCGGCGTATTGGCCGCAGGCCAATAGCGAGCGCCATATTACAACATATATATAGAAAGACAAATCCCTGCGATAGCAAACAACAGCCCTGGAATGGCCAGTTTGAGAATATTTATAATATGTTGTTTGGAGAGTGTCAGGCGTTTGAAGATATAGTGCAGGTTGATAATGACCGATGCAAAGATGGAAATGCCGAGGATGATGCCCATGGCAATGGGGGCGTCTGTATTTGAAAATGCGGTAAAGACGACCGTGCATCCGGCAATCAGCAATACGATTTTGGATGCGGCTGACAGGATTCGCCGGCGTTCACCACCGATGGCGATCATGATGCCTTCGAAAATTTCGGCGCAGAATAAGGGGATGGTTGCACACAATGCGATGCCGATGGGAACGGCAGCCGCCCATTCGGATTTGTAGACAATCGGCACCAGATGTAATGCCGGCGCGAGCAGCCCAACATAAATTCCGGCAAGCAACCACAGCCATCGCGTGATTTTGACGAAAAGCGATCGCAACATTTCGTCGTTATCCTGTATCTTTGCAAATGATGCAAAGAATACATTTTTCGCGGCTCCGGTGAGCGATTGTATCGGTGTAACCGTCATTTGCTGTGCCTGAGAATAGTATCCAAGCGTCGTCGGCGTGAGAAACATGCCAAGCAGCAGTTTGTCGAGCTGATTGAAGATTTGTGTGAGCAGTATGGATATGAACTGATAGAAACTAAATCCTGCCAGCTGCCTGAGTTCTGTGATGGATATATAGAATCTGGCCTGATAGTGGATGGAGAGAGAAACGATAATCCAACGCACGAATCGGTGCGCGACGATCGCAACCGCAAGCGATAATGCGCCATAACCAAGATAGGCAAGTACAATCGCGGTCGCGGAAAACGCGATTTCGCCGATAAAATCGCGAATGGCAATGCTTGTAAACCGAAGTTCCCGTTGCAGCAGCGCATTGGGAACGATGGCAAAAGCATTGAACGAGATGGCAAAGGCTGCGATAATGGTGAGCCAGGCAGGGAGCGTGAATACCGATTCGAGCAGCGGGGCGCATAATATAATGATAATGACGATGACGGCCGAAGAGATCGCCGTAAATGTAAACACCGATTGATACAGCGGTGGTGTGGCTTCGGGGGCTTTGATGAGGGCCGTACCAAAGCCAAAATCGGCAATGGCAAACGCAATATTGACGATGATGAGCAATAGTGCGGTGTAGCCGATTTCAGCTGGCATCAGCCATAAAGGCAGCAAACAGATCGTGATAAAGCGCAGCGCCATCGACAAAACGCGCATCCCCATGCTGGTGAGCAATGCATGGATGATGGTTTTGAACAGTGATGTGTTCGCCATATTGACTCCGAAAGTTGCGCAAGCACCAAAGGTGCTTTAAAAAAGTCCCCGTCCGGGGGCTTTGCTGGATTCAAACGTTGCCCTTTATTGGTTGAGCGCTTTTACAATCTGCTTGTAAGGTTTTACTTTCTGTTATGGTTTGGGTGAAATGGGGATGGGCCCCATTTCGGCTTATTTTGGTTTTTGTAGAATGTTAGGTATGGAAGAATTCATACGTTTTGGGTTCCAGGTGGCATAGCGCCTTGAAGGGATCTGGGGCAATGCCCCGGAATGGGGCTGGAGCATACTCAGACGTGAAAATTCTGCAATCACGAGGTTATTGTGTCAAACCAAAAGTGTCGATTTTGCTTAAAAGTCAATCCGCCGGGAAGTCGATTCTGTAATTTTTGCGGTAATGATCTGACTTTTTCGATACAGCCGGACGGCCTGTTGCCTGCTGGTGCTGTATTGCGCGGCAGCTATGTGATTGAGGATGTGATTGGCGAAGGTGGCATGGGCGTAGTTTACAGTTGTCACCACAAAACACTTGGTACGCGCTATGCCCTGAAAGTACTCGATCCAAAGCTTGCCCGCATGGATATTTTGCGCAAGCGATTCCTGGCTGAGGCCAAAATTCAGGCGAAAGTCGTGCATCCGCATATCGTACACGTGATGGATGTGCTCGACAGCGACAAAGATGGCGGAATGCCTGGGGTTCTGGCCATTGTCATGGAGTTTATCGAGGGTGAAGCGCTCGACCAGATGATTGAACGCGCACCGCTCTCTGAGCGCGATACCGTCTCGTGCGCTTTGGTGATGCTGGATGCCATTGGATTTGCGCATCATGCGGGGATCGTGCATCGCGACCTCAAGCCGTCGAACATCATGATCAGTGCCGAAGAGGCTAAAGAATCACTGTATTGCGGCGTAAAGGTGATGGATTTTGGTATCGCCAAACTGCTGCAGGAAAATGAACAGCGCACGGTAACTGGTGCCAAAATGGGCACACCGAAATATATGGCCCCTGAGCAAATCGAAAATGCCCGGGATGTCGATGAGCGCGCAGATTTATACGCCATCGGCCTGACGATGTACGAAATGCTGTGCGGGCGTACGCCGTTCGAGGAATTGCGCGAATTCGAGCTGATGAAGGCGCAGCTCACCATGAAACCGCCTTCGATGCGTACATGGCGAAACGATATCTCTGATCGGCTCGAAGCCATCATCATGAAAGCCCTCGAAAAAGACAGGGCAAACCGTTATCCCAATGCCGAGTCGTTCCAGCGCGCACTGCTGTCTTTGGGCGGATACGACGATATCAAGCTGCTGCTCAATCCATACGAAGGTACGGCCATCGTTCCGACAAATCAGAAATTGCAGCGCAAGATAGAACGTGCCATCGACAGAACACGCTCGAGAAATCAGGATGGCGAAGAGGCGAAAAAGAATCCCAAAACCAGGATTGATAAAAAACGAAAATCCGAAGCGGCTTTGAATGCCGTCCAAAAATCGGTGGCCGTTGCAGAAAAAGCAGAAAAACAGGCCGCTGCATCTCAGACTCCGGATGAGAAACAGGAAACGGCGGATGCTTATGCAAAAACCGAAGCAACGCCAGCTCGCAAGTCGCCAACGCATCCTTCCATTATTCAGATCTCACGTGAAAAGAAGCGAACCAATCCGGATGCCAAAACCGGTGTGACGTTTAAACGTGGTCGGACGATTCAGGATATTGGATACGCAAAGACAGAGATTCGGAACGCGACAGGTGCGGAAGTCTCGCTGGCATCGGATAATGAAAAATCCAAAGACAAACGCCAGGAAACGAATGGCCATAAGCGCGTCCATCCATCTGATAATGCCGAGCGCACCATTGAGAATCCGAAAGACAGCAAGAATACTGTACCCAAAGTTGATACAGAACAAAAGAAACTGCAAACCGTAAAGTCTGAATCGACCGAATCAGGTGGAATACAGCCAGCCAAAACCTCTGATGCCGCGAGTAAAAATCACACAGCGCTCAAACTTGTATTGATTGTGATATGTGTGCTTGCTGCTGCCGGTTTATATTATCGCCATTCTAAAAACATGCCGTTACCCGAGCCGGATCATGTGCCTGAAACCGTTGCGAAAACGGATAATCCAATCACATTTGATGCGAATCAGGTTCGCGAGATACAAACCGAAACCGGCATGATGACTTCGATTCCTGCAGCGAAACACTGGGTCAGCGCAGATCGCAGTGATGAACTCAAACTGGTATCATTGGAAGGCTTTAGCATCGATCAGGCCGAAGTATCCTACTATCAATACAGCAAATGCATTGAAGCCGGGAAATGTCCGCCACTTGGAAGTGTTCCCGAAGATCTCAACCAGCCTGTGACTGGCATTGGATATGGCAGTGCCGAAGCTTTTTGCAATTATGCGGGTAAATCACTGCCAACTGTGGAACAGTGGGAAGCAGCGGCGAGGTATGGCGGCGAAACCAATGGTATCACCTATGTGAATGTCGCATGCGATACGATCCATTTTGGCGCTGGCCGTGGTGAATGCAAAAAGATGAACCCCAATGCGCCCGAAAGCGTATTCAAGCGCGTTCAAAGCGCGAATCCCGGGCATATTCTCAATATGCTTGGTAATGTCCGTGAGTGGACATCGACCCCCGATCCCCAGGATCCCCAAAAACACATGGCCAAAGGCGGCAGTTATCAATCTGGCCGCTCCGAAATCAATATCAGCGTAAACGTGCCGATGCCTGTGAATTCCGGCGCACCAGACCTGGGCTTCCGCTGCGTGAAGAATGATTAGATTAGGCTCTGTTTAACGATCATGGATATGAAAATACACTGTCGCTTGCTTTATGGCTTAGAGCTTAGAGCTTAGAGCTTAGAGCTTAGAGTGTGCTTTGGACGATTTCCAGCTTTGAGCGACGGGTTATGAGCGACGAGTGATCATGGAGCTAACTCGATGCTCGACGCTCGATGCTCTTAACCTGAACTGCTTTTGTACTTGGTATGAAAGCCATATTCACACTGGTTAAACAAAGCCAAAAAAAAACCTGTGCGTATTCGACGTCGTCGAATAGCACAGGCTGCGAGCTGTATGGGCGGCATGGCCGCCCAAAGGCGAGCAATATTATGCGCCAGGCTTTAATGCGGGTTTGGCGGCTGCGGAAGCTGCAACAGCAGGTTTGGCATCCTTCACGCCCGGCATTTCGATACCGACCATATTCATCATGTCTTTCATCGGGGGAACGGTTTTCATCAGTGAATTCAGAAACCCGCGCGTCGTGGAGCCACCTTCTTCTCCATTCATCGAATCCCAGACGGTGATCTTGTCGATGCTGACGTTCTTGATGGCTTCGGTCTGGATCTTGGCGATATCTTCGACCTTGTCCGTCATCAGCAACTGGACAGCGGCTGATGCGTCGTTGCCGGCGGCCTTAACGAGCATTGCATAACCTTCTGCACGTTTGGTGAGCTGTGCCTTGATACCGTCTGCCTCTGCCTGCATCTTCATCAACATAGCGTCGGCGGCACCCTTTGATTTACGGCGGATGGCCTCAGCCTCAGCTTCTGCGGCGATCTCAATGCGGCGTTTCTCGATTTCGGCCTGAACCAGAATATCGGCCTGCATCGTGGCTTTCTGACGTTCAGCACGGGCAAGTTCTGCCTTTTCTTCGGCCGAATAGGATGCGGCCAGAGCGTTTGCCTGCTGGACTTTCTCGGCGCTGTATGCACGAGCGCTTGCCTCAGCCTCGGCCTCACGACGTTTGGCCTCTGAAAGCGCGATATGGGCTTTCGCCTCATTTTCTGCCGCGATGGCGTTCGCGTTCGATGCGGCGACCGAAGCACGCTGGGCTCTTTCAGCCTCTTTTTCTGCGGCCAGAGCGGCTGCATTCGCATTCGCGATGGCGGTACGCTGCTCTTTCTCGGCGTTCTTTTCGGCGCTCACTGCCAGAGCGTTCTGCTCGGCAACTTTCTCTCTCAGGGCACGTTTCTGGTTGGCCACGGCGATTTCCGCCTCGACCTTTGCCTCTGTCTCGCCCTTCAAACCATCGCGCTCAAACTGAGCAACGTCGCGCTTTGCATCATTCGTGGCCTTTGCAGCTGCTTTCTGGCCCAGAGCATCGATATATCCCGATTCATCGGTGATATCGGTGATGTTCGCATTGATCAGCTTGAGGCCGATCTTGCCGAGCTCGGTTTCGACGTTGTCGGATACTTCGCGCAGGAACTTTTCACGCTGGCTGTTGAGCTCTTCGATGTCCATCGTCGCGATAACCTGGCGCAGCTGGCCAAGGATGATGTCCTGGGCGAGGTCGCGGATGTAGCTCAGCGATTTGCCGAGCAAACGGACGGCCGCATTCTGCATCAGTTTCGGCTCGGTCGCGATACCAACTGTAAAGCTCGCCGGCACGCTGATACGGATGTTCTGGCGCGACAATGCATTGCGCAAATCGATGGGAATCGAAAACGGGGTCAAATCCAGGAACTGGCAGTCCTGGAAAATCGGCCAGACGAATGCCGAACCGCCGTGTACACATTTGGCTGTTCCGCCCGTGCCGCTACCGTAAATGACCAGAATTTTATCGGCCGGGCAGCGTTTGATGCGCTTCAACACGCCGATCAAAATGATCAAACCAACAATTACCAACACGATGAGTCCAATGGCAAATCCACCAACCTGCATTTTAATTCTCCTTATAATTGTGCCATTTCTGGCGTTAAAAAAACACGATTTTAAAGTGATGATGTGCGCCCGCTATGGCCTTTGGCCATACGCGGTCGGCGGCGCTATGGCCTTTGGCCATACGCACCGCAAGAACATTCAGACGATTTCTTCGGATTCGCGCTGTACGACCAGCGTATCGTCATCCTCGATATCCACCACGCGGACTTTCGTTCCAAATGCAATGGGTTCGCTGTCCCGCGATATCGCTGCATAATCCTGAAGCTGTCCACCCAGCACCAGATTGACTTTTCCTCTGCCCTTGTCCATTTCGGGGACGGTTAAATAGACTTCGCCAATTTGCCCAATGGCACTCTTCATGTTGATGGTGCCCGATGTTTCCAGCTTTTTTAGCGCCCGCAACATTATCGCGACCAGATACATGGCGACAAATCCCATCGCGATGCCGCACAACAGCGAGATGATATGCGAACCCCACATCGAATAGGTACCGGCAACAAACCAGGGGCCAACTGCCAGAAATGCCAGAATGCCGTTTACAGAGATAAAGTGCAGATCTGCAGCATTGCTGGCGTGTACCAATGCACTATCGCCGCCATCTGCGTCTACATCGACATCCACATCAACGTCGATATCGGCATCTACGTCGACGTCTGCGCCAATTCCCAGCAAAAGCAAAACGGCTTTTACCAGAAACAGGCCTGTCATCACTGCACCGATGACATAAAACGTTTGCTCAAAGCCTGATAATGCATAAAACCAATCGAGCATCTGTGGATCTCCAGTATCAGACGGCACTCAGCGCATATCGAAAATTTTGAATGCCATAAAAACAGTGTTAAAATATCATTTTTGTTTTTTCTGATACAGAAAAATCGGACAAAAAAAGGCATCCCAGCGTCACCGGAATGCCTTTGATATCACACAAAATCGGGTGAATTAATCGAACTTGAGGTATTCTGCGCTCACATAGCCGATGTTTTTGCCGTGCAGAATCTTGACCCAGCCATTTTCCTGGCCGATCACGTTAATGGATGTGCCATTGGGAAGCGATCCAATCTTGTCGGAATCGGTCGTCGGTTTTTTGCGGATATTGAGTGCCGAAGCGGTTACGGTTGCCGTGGGCGCCGAGAAATCGGTGTATTTGCCGCAGACATAGCAGGTCTGGCCCTGAAGATTGATGGCGAGCCAATCGTCGCATACACCGGTGACACAGATCGTTGCACCGCGGTGGAGCTGACCGATTCTGGGTTTGTCGGTCGAGGGCGTTTCGCGAACATTCAGAACATCGCATGTGACATGGGCTTCCTGATTGTCAACGCCCATATAAAAACATGCGCTGTCTACATCTTCCGATGCATCCGTTTCTTTGGCTGCTGCAGCTTCTGCCTCTGCTGCGGCGACATTCGCTTCACCGGCCATATCCTTTACTGCTGTAAACATTTTATCGAAAATAAACGCCATCGATCCTACCTCACTTTGTTGTTTGTGGATGAACGCCCGAAATCAGGCAATCAATTTTTATCACAAAATATCGTTGATCTGCAATGGACTTTGGGCTGTACAACAGAGCCACCGCATTTAAACATGGATTAGATATTGCGTGCACTACGGAAACTCGCGAAAACAGTTGAGTTTTGCCGAAATGGGGGAGGGGCCCCATTGCGTCTTTTGTAGGTCATGGTATTTGGCAGGATATGGATGCCTGTAAAAAAAATGCGGGTTTCAAGGGGCTCAGCCCCTTGACGGGGTTTGGGGGGCCGGAATGAGCGCCATCCGGTGAATGGCGCGAATGGAGAGCCCAGTGAGCAAATCAAATGCGCAAGTCGAAGCGCCATGCGCGAGAGACGAAGCGGATTTGACATTGCGAACTGAGGAAGACGGCGTATCGGCTGCTGGCCGATAGCCGCGCAGGGGGCTTGCCCCCTCACCCAAAATACTATTTCATTGCCCAGCCGCGGGCGACACAGGCATTGGCCACGCGATCGATGGCGATCATATAGGCGGCATCGCGCATATAGACTTTCTTATCGACGGCCATTTCATGGACTTTCTCGTAGGCAGATGCCATCTTCTGGTCGAGTTTTTCGAGCACTTCGTCTTTTGGCCAGAAATAGTTCATGTTGCACTGAACCTGCTCGAAATAGGAGCATGTCACGCCGCCGGCATTGCAAAGGAAATCGGGGATCAGATAGATGTTGCGTGATTTGATGACTTCGTCGGCTTCGGGCGTTGTCGGGCCATTGGCACCTTCGGCAATCACTTTGACGGTGTCGGCGATTTTGTTCACGTTCGATGCGTTGATCTGGTTTTCGAGTGCGGCTGGAATCAGGATGTCGACTTTCTGCTCGATCCAGGCTTCGCCCGGCAGAATCTCATAACCGAGTGCTTTTGCCTGAACCTTGTCGATTTCGCCATGGTCGTTGCTGATGCGCTTGAGTTCGACGATATCGACACCTGCATCGCGTTTGAATGTGTACGAGCATTTATCGGTGTTATCCCAGCACGATACGCAAACGATTTTGCCGCCGAGCTTGAGATAGCGCTCGCAAGCATAATAGGCCACATTGCCAAAGCCCTGGATCGACGCGGTTGTTTTTGCAATGTCGATACCGAGCTTCTTGCAGGCTTCTTTGAGCGTGCAGATCACGCCATAACCCGTGGCTTCGGTACGACCAAGCGAACCGCCGCTGCCTACCGGTTTGCCCGTGATAAATCCAGGGAATTTGCCGTGATGAATTGCTTCATATTCATCCAGCATCCAAATCATGTGATAGCCCTTGGTGTTCATATCGGGCGCCGGAACGTCCTGAACCGGACCAACTTCTGCGGCAAGTGCACGTACCCATGCGCGGCACAGACGCTCCTGCTCGGTCATCGAGAGTGTATGGGTATCACAGTCAATACCGCCTTTGCCTCCGCCAAGTGGAATGTCCACGACTGCACATTTCCAGGTCATCCACGTCGCCAGTGCGCGCACTGTATCCAGTGTTTCACCCGGTGCAAAGCGAATCCCGCCCTTGCAGGGACCACGGCCATCGTTGTGCTGTACGCGATAGCCTCGAAATACTTTCATCGAACCGTCATCCATACGAATCGGAAGACTCACAGTAAATTCCTTCATCGGTACGCGAAGCAATTCACGAATGCTCTCATTCAGACCGAGTTTCTCGGCCACCGAATCAAACTGTTTTTGAGCCATCTCGAAAGGATTAAACGCCATGATTCACATCTCCCTAAAAATTGGTCCAATGCGGACGATTTGCCCCACAACCACTGTGGTGCGTTTTAAGATGTACCTTCTCTATCACTTTGCAGACCCTTTCTCAAATGATATCTTGAATTTTATTTTGCTAGATTTAAAAATTTTGAATTGTATGCAAATGTGCGCAATGTGGTTTGAACTGTGTGTATGTGCGTTAGTTGAACGTCGGTTGAATCGTAGCCAGCGCATTCATAAATCGAAATAAATCATTGCAATCTATCGTTCGTTATAGGAATTTGCATCCCTGTGTATCGTTTTTAAAGGGGTACCAATGAACAATCGAAAATTTGGATGGATACTGGCAGCATCATTGCTGATGATCGGTTTGGAATATACGGTTTGCGCGGATGTTTATGCGCAGCAGACGGATGAAGCCAGGCGTGAGCGCACCAAATACGCCGATCTGACAAGAAAAATCGCCAGATATGATTCGCTTGGGCTTGAGGCAAAAGGCCGGGCTGAATTGCTGGCGAATTATCCCGATAATCCGGCCAGCCAGAGGCTTTTTTCGTGGACGCATCTGTACGACCAGGACATTAAAGGGGAAAAACAGTCGTATTTTCCTGGCACAGTGACATCTTTTCTGGTTTCGTTCCCATTTGAATGCGCGTCGATGTATGATTTCGCGCAGCCATTTGAGCCTGAAACCGAAGGATTTGATACGTCCAAACCACAGAATGGCGCGATGTATCCGGCACTGAACTGGATGCAGTATGATTCTGTCGGACATTCGGGGGTTGTTCTGCCGAACGAACGCATGGCGAATCAGGGCTTTGTGACCATGTATCTGGCTTCGCGCCTGATGTGGACGCACGTAAAGAAACCCACCGAAGCCATCCTTGAGATACCATCTTCGACGCCGGTGATCGCCTGGCTCAACGGTGAACGCGTCGTCGAAACGCTCGAAAAGGGACCGACGCCTGCGCCATTATTCGGCACTCGCTATCGCATCACGCTCAAACCTGGCGAGAATATCCTGGTGATCAAAGTCGCAGCACTCGAAGAGACACCGGCGTTTTATGTGTTTATCCGCGACGCCAGATCAGGCATGCCATTTGAAATCAAAGTCGACAATTCACGTCCCATCGTCTCTGGTAAGCTGAACGAAGAACTTTCGGCAAAATCGGAACCATCGATCATCAAACAAATCGTTGCAGATGAGACGATCCCCGTTGTCAACAGAGCGCTTGTGGCCAAACAGGGGTTGAACAGTGAAGATGCCGACCGCATCATCAATGGTCTGCTCATGTCGGACATTGATAAAACCGCCGCATTATCTGTTGATGATCTTGAAATTGCGATGCTTGCCGTCAACGATCCGGCAAAAGGCATGGTCATTCTCAACAAGGCCAATCAAAAGTATCAGGGCGATCCGAAGTTCGATTTGCTGTATGCGCGCCAAATGATATTGGTTTCGGAAGCTCAGGGGGATCGTGGTTCCCGGTTTGCCGATGAATGGGCCGAAATCCGAAAGCGAATTGGCAGTCAGCCGCCATCTGAGGATTATACGATACTATACAAAAAAATAGATGCCCTGGCAGAGCTCAACAGCAATCAGTCGTTCACCGCACGTCAAAAACTGAAGCTTGAGCAGTGCGATGCCTGTACAGATACTTTGCTGCCCATGGTTATCGGCGATATGAGTCAGAGCGGCGCGACGAGGGATTATCGCAAGGCAATTGCAGATTTGTACGAGCGACAGAAAAATGCCTCTGCCTATCTCGTCGAGATACTCGATATGGATCTCAAGCGCGCAGTTGCCGATGGCGATGAACGTGAATTGGCTAAAACACTGGCCAGAATTCAGCACGAAGTCGAAGGCTTTTTGGCGCTCCATCCGCATGATGATTATTTGTGGGATTTCTGGCTGGATGTCGTTTCGGTTTATGGCGTGGATCAGCCACAGACAAACCCCGAAAGACCTGCCTTGCTGAATGATGCCGGATTTACGGCCGAAGCTGACAGCTGGTATATGCTGTATCTGTCGCAGCGAATGAATTCTCCGCAGCGTTGGCTGAAATATGCGCGTCACTGCATGCGCAGCAATCAGATGGCCGAAGTCGCCGAAGCTTATGAAATGGTGGCAAAACTGGTTCCCCAGAACGATACCATTCCCGAGCGGGCAGCGATGATTCGGACGATATCCAACCAACAGCGTGCGGATGCATCCGATGCGGCTTTTGAGGCGCCGTTCATCGTTAAGGATATTCCAGGCAATCATTCCAAAGATGCTGTCGGCGTTGTGTCGTTGCTCGATAACCGCGTCGTTCGCATACTGCCCAATGGCCTTTCATCGACATTTAATCAGATTGCCTTTGAAATCCTTGATGAACAAGGACTCAAGGCAATGCGGGCCATGCCGATAAACTATACGCCGACAGACGAAAAACTCGAGATTATATCCGTCACGACGACCAAGAAAGACGGCAGTGTTCGCCGATTGTACAATTCGACAGAATATACAATGGCCGATGAATCGATAAAAATGTATTACGACATGCGCCAGCTCGTTATCGAAGTGCCGGATTTGGCTGTCGGCGACCGCGTCGAATATCGCTTTAAACGCACACAGACCCAGCGTGCATCCAGCAGTGTCTCTTTCTTTGGCGATGTCTATCTGCTGCAGAGTCAGTTCGTTAAACAGTGGTCGAAATATACGGTGATTGCTCCGGAATCGATGCATGTCCGCATGATTCGGCACGCTCCCGATGGCTCTGTTTCCATGCCTGCCGTTTCGAACACGGATAACGGCATCACCACGCTGTCCTTCGAAGAAAAGGATATGCCGCGTTTTATCGACGAAACCAACATGCCGGGAACGACAGAAACGAAGCCGGTTTTGCTCATTTCTTCGTTCGATTCGTGGCAGCAGCTGGCCAACTGGTACATCGATCTGGCTTCACCACAATGGAAAATCGACGATGCCATTCGTGCAAAGGTCAAGGAACTGACGAACGGCGTTTCCGATCCCATGCAAAAAGTCAAAAATATCTATCATTTCGTCGTTAAATCGACGCGTTATGTGGCGCTCGAATTCGGCATTCACGGCCACAAACCCTATCCCGTTTCACAGATTTACGAGCGGCGTTTCGGCGACTGCAAGGATAAGGCCAGTCTGCTCAAGGTCATGCTCGAAGAAGCCGGTATCCCCGCCAATATCGTACTCGTCCGAACGCGCAGTAACGGCGATATGAATATGGATAATGCCAATCCATATTTGTTTGATCACGCCATCGCATACGTGCCGCAGTTCGATCTCTATCTCGACGGTACGGCCGAATTCAGCGGCACCAACGAACTTCCGGTGATGGATCAGGATGCATGGACTTTCATCGTCAAGGATGATGGCTCATACAAACTGCAAAAAGCGCCGCTTTCCAAAGCCGGCGATAACCTGTCCAGGCACACGTGGGTCTATGATTTGACCAAAGGCGCGCAGATTCCCTATACAGACGAGGTCGAATACACCGGATTTATGGCGTCGGCTTATCGCGAGGAATACCAAATCGAAAATCTCCAGCGCGAAAATCTCGAGCGCGAAATCTCTTCAAGCGTGCCGGGAACGCACGTTGAAGACGTCAAATTCTCTGATCTCAACGATCTCGAAGCGCCGGTTCGCTATACCATGCATGCTTCGACTTCTTTTTCGGATGTCGTCAAAACCGAAGGCAAAACCTGGCTGGTACATCCAATTGTCAGCCAGAGCAAGACGGTTCAGCGGTTTGCCTCATCGACGCGCAGACGGCTGCCCCTCATCCTGATGGCGCCGCTAAGCTTTGTACATCGCGTGACGCTGGTTCTGCCTGCGGGAGCCAAAACGGTTCTGCCGGACGATATTTCCGAAAGCGGGAAGTTCGGCCATTTCGACATTCGTGCAAAATTCGAAAACAACCAAATCATCACCGATGTTTCGTTGTCGCTGACGCAGACGCACATCATGCCCGGCGATTACGACGATTTCCAGGACTTTTTGCAGCGGTTTGACCGCAGGCTGAACACACCGTACACCGTTGAAATACCTTAATTTCCCTGATGTGTGAGGGGGCATCGCCCCCTGCGACGCTATTTTGCGCGGCGTATGAAATAGACGCGCACGGCAAGGCGTATGGCAGCGCAGCTGCCATAGCCGCCGCACAAAATACGCGTCTACCCCCAATGCGGGGTTCTACCCCGCAACGCCCCGGTTCCGGGCCTTTATCGAATGATACAGAGGGCTTTCCATGATTCGCGGACACAAATACTTCTTTTCCATTGCACTTGCATGTTTGATACTTCAGGCAGGGTGTGCGACGACATCAACCACAACAAATACGACAGAGACCGTTGCCGGTTCATGGCTGCAATGGCCGCAGCCCCCCGAAATGCCATCCACCCTGGACCACGCAATCCGGGATATGGCTGCCGGTAAAATCCAGCAGGCCGAATCCGGTCTGACGATGGCTGTGCGCGCCGCTGAACCTGCCGCGGATTATCTCTACGCAGAATGTGCCGCTTTGAAAGGTGATTTGCCACTGGCGGCATCCAGATTCATCGACTTTATCGCCAATCATGCCGATTCGTCACTGGTTGCGCCTGCCCTGGCCAGACTTCGCACCATCGATGCTTTATCCGTCTCACTGCTCGATTGGGACAAAGTACTCGCCCTGCGCGTTTCCAATCCCTATGCAGCGGCAAGGCTGGTTACGCTTCAGTCAAGCGCAATCAAGAATTCCCCCGACAAAGCGCAGCTGGTTCATCCCACGGCTGTGCCGCTCGTGCATTTCCATTGGGTTGGGCCATTTTCCCCCAATGTTTACAGCGATTTCGATAAACATCTTGTGTTCGACGATGATCCGATTCTGGCAAAAGAATATACCGTCGAGGGGCAGAAACGCACGCAGTTTAAATATTATCCCGACTATATCATGCCATTCGTTGCGACCCAGAACGGCATTTATGTCGGCGAAACACAGATCCAGACCGATCGCGAGGCAGAGCTGAATATCATTGGACGTGCAGGAATTCCGTACCGTTTGTACGTCGATGGCAAGCTGGTGCTCGAAAATAAAACCCTAAAGGCCGAATCGGATAAAAAATTGTCGGAAGTGGTGAAGTTGAGCAGCGGTACGCATGTCGTGCGTCTGCGAATGGGATTCATCAAAAAAACGGCACCGGCTTTCTGGATTCAGCAGAATCCTGCCACAGAAAAAGATGGCCAGGCTGTGACCATTACTGAAAATCCCGATATCACGGTCACTTCTGTCAATCCCGGGCAGGTTACCCTCATTCGGCGATATGATATCAGCGATGTCGTCGGTTCCAAAATCGATCCCGTGCCTTCGGTACCGCTGCATACCTGGTTGGGCGCAATGACGGCTATTGCAGATAACGAAGCGCAGATTGCCGAAGTACTGCTGCAATCACGCCTCGAGGCGGATCCAGACGACAGCGTCGCAAAATATCTGCGCGCACTCAGGTATCGTGCGGATTCCGATATCGAGCCGTCCATACTTTCCGAGAATGTGATCAGTTTGCTCAAGGAAGTCGAGGAATCCAGCCCCGAAATCGGACATGCACATCTGCTGCTGATGCGGGAGTTTTTGTCACAGAAACAGCCAAAACAGGCTTTGGAAACCTATAAAACCTATCGCAGCTATATACCGGATAATGCCGATACCGACTATATTTTGTCCGAGATTTCTCAGGCGCTTGACTGGTCGGATATTGCTGCTGAATATGAAATCAAGGCGGCCAAAAAAGATCCGAATTCCTGTACGCTGGCTAAAAAAGCACTCGATGCTCAGAATTTGATTCACGAATATACGGCTTACGACGATTTGAGTCCCAAAGCTCAGTCGTGTGCTTCCGTCATTCGCACTTATGCAAAGCGCGAGGGTGATGATATCCGGGATGCAAAGCGGTGGCAAAACGCCATGCTCAAACTGGCAGAAAACTATCCAAACGATACGCAGCTCAAAATCGATGCGCTGAATATCAAGGTACTTACTGAGCCTCAGGCTGCTGCAGCAGAAATGAGCGATCATCTCGACCGCGTAAACAGCGGATTCTATCCCATACCAAGCAGCGACAATATGCTGCGGTTTATCGACAGGCTTCGTGCAGCCGGTTATACAGCCGAAGCCAGCAAGATATTGAATAAACTCATCGATTTGTCGCCTGTCGATGAATCCTATCAGAATCTGTATCTGCGCCTCAACGACCAGAAACCATTCGAATCACTGCGCATCGATGGCATGAAAACCATTCGTGACTATCTCGCCCTCAACCGGACTGAAGCCGGGCATTCGGTGACGATTCTCGATTATGCTGCAACCCATATCTATCCGAATGGTGCAAAGCTGGGGCTAACGCACATCATTTCAAGAGTGCTCAGCAAAGAAGGCAAGAATGTATCGGGCGAAATTTACTTGCCACGGAATGCGGCAGTTCTGAAATTACATACGATCAAATCCGATACATTCGAAAAGATTGAACCGGAAGCCATCGACTTTAAAAATTCTGTGACGGCTCCAAATCTGGCTATCGGCGATTTTATCGAAGTCGAATATCTTACGTTCGATCCGCCAATGACTTCTTTTACAAACCGTGCAATCACGGATATGTTCTATTATGGCTCTGATCAAAGCCCGATTGTTCATTCTGAGTATGTTTTTGAATATCCGTCAGACTGGCAGGTCGATATCGTCGAAAGTGGGCCGGAAAACGCCATCACGCGCAACTGCAGTCAGGCTGGCGGTTATACCCGGTGCAGTGCATACGTCGATGATATTCCTGTGCTCATCACTGAACCAAATTCGGCTTCAGCTCTGGATATCATTCCCAATATCACCGTATACAATCGCTATGGTTGGGAGGTCGTTCAAAGCGGATTGTATGAATCTGCTGTCAGACAGACGCGTCAGACGCCATACATCGATCATTTTTACGATCAGATCAAATTGCCCGATACAAATTCGACCTGGGAAAAGGCGCGTGCCATATACGAATATGTGATCGACCGGATTGACGAAAATCAGTCGGGAAGCAGTGGAAACGAAGAAACCGCCACAAAAACCGTTACCCGTGGTACGGGATCCAGGGCCATTACGCTGAAAGCGCTCTATGATAAGGCCGGATTCAAGAGCTATTTTGGTTATGTACGTTCTGTTCTGGCACCGAAAAAAATCGATAAATTGCCATCATACTCAAGTCTTGGGTACACGCCGATGCTGATCGTCGAGACGGAAAAAGGGCCTGCCTACGTCCAGCCAACAGAAGATTTCTTCCCATTCGATTATTTGTCGTCCGATTCACAGAATATGGAGGTGATTCCGCTTCAGCCGGATTTACAGCGTTTTACTTCGCGTCGCGACAATATCGATGATATGCGGGGCACGATTGATATTACCTATCAGATTGCAGATGATGGTTCTGCAAAAGCGGTTGGAATTGAAACCATGAAGGGAACGCGTTCACTTGTGATGCGCAATTTCCTCAATGTCGTTAAAAATGACAAAACCCGGATGCATCAGATCCTGCAAAACAGCCTTGCAAACAGCTATGGCCGCATTTCACTCACCCGCCTTGAACACGAAAATCTCGACGATAAATACAAAGCGCTTGTTCTGAACTACGATTTTGATATTGCTTCATTTGCGGCAATTTCTGATGACGAGCTCAAGATTCAGACCAGGATATATGCCTACAATCTGGCTAAACAATTCGCATCGATTGCCGTAAATGAGCGCCGTTCGCCGCTGCTTGTTGAAACGGAAGTGCTTTCGGATCGTAAACTCACATTCCACGCGCCGGCAGGCTATCAATGGAATTCTGCAACGCTAAACGATATCACGATTGAATCGAAGTTTGGAAAATTCAGCCGGCAGATGCAGAACGATGGTGAGAAGCTGCAGGTTCGCGAACAGATTGAAATGCTGCCGCAGTATATCGAACTCTCTGATTATGCTGAATTCCGCGAATTCTGCCTCGCCGTTGATGAGGCTCAGCGAACGGTGATTAGCGCAAAGAAATAGAACAGTACTTTGGCGAGTGCTTGGATGGTATATCTCAGAGCAAACCGCTCGCCAAAGTCATTACTGGGTGTGCTGCAAGCGCGCCCGGTTAGTCACGTATCCATTCGATGGGCGATCCGGCACCCATTTCAAAGTGGTATTTGACGATGCCCAAATCGACCTTTTTATAGAATCCGATGCCAGTGGTATAGGCTTTAACCTTGTAGTCCCCTACGAGCTCAAGCATGAATTTTTGCTGATTAATGGCGGTTGGCGCAAGCAGGGCAGATTCAACGCCATTTTTGAACCATTCGGGCATTTCACCGTTTACTTTGGTGACTTTGGCGATATCCTTTGATTTGTGCGGTGTACCCTGGTCGGCACCGCGTCCAAGGGCAATCATACAGACCAATTTTTCGTCGTCTCTCAACTCGTAAACGGATTTGCTTTTGCTGTAACTCATGCCAACCCAGCAGCTGTTGACGCCGAGCTGCTGCGCCTTTATGACCAGATATTCACCGTAATAGCCGATGGCTTCGTCGAGCGTTTTTTTATCGGGTCCGATCATGCAAAAATAGTTTTTGACGTTTTCGAAATGTCCGTAATGTGCCAGAAAACAGTCAAAAGCCTTGGGTTCATTGACTTGCAGCTGGATATTCAATCCGCTTTCATCGTTACATTTGAACATTTCGTTGCGCAGCTGTGCAACGATTCCCGGTTCAATATCGACGTTTTTAAATTTCCGAACGCTATGGCGAGCGCGAATGGCATCCATCAGATCCATCATGATTATATATCCCCGATATTGTTTTGATCATCATTTCCATGCCTGACAATGAGGCAGTGAAAACCTGGGTATTATATATATGGATATGGCGGAAATCTCAAAGTTTTGGGGTTTGTACGATGAAAAAACGGCCCAGTCCGGAAGGACAGGGCCGTTGTAATGATTCAGCTTATAATTATGAACGCCGTCGGCGTTTAATATTAATAGCCCCCGGTTGGAGCCATAGGCGACTACCGGGGGATCAAAGCATTCCCATCTTTTTTCCAAATTTTTGCCAGCCCTTTGGGCTGGCAAAAATTTGGGGGGAGGAGAAAACTCGCATATCCCCCCGGCGTTGCCGGGGGCTATTGGTAAGAAAGCCCTACGGGCTTTTGGTGGCGCTGAACTGTTACAAACAACAACGGCCCTGCCCGTGAGGGCAGAGCCGTTGTTATGAAATCATGAATTAGAAATTATTCGGCCTGAATCTTAATTTGCTTAGGCTGAGCAGAGGATGGTTTCGCCAGACTGAGTGTTAAGACGCCCAATTTGTAATCTGCGCGGCATTTGGATGCATCCAGACCTCGCATCACGCGGAACTGGCGATAGAACATCTGAGGTGGGAATCCATCGACTTCTGATTTTGCTTCGACCGTTAATACTTCTTTGTCGAGGTTGACTGTGATTTTGCTTGGATCAAGACCCGGCATATCGAGATTGACGATAAAGCTATCTTTGGCTTCTATAATATCTGCTGCTGGCTGTACGCGGACAATTTGTTCTTCAGCTTCATGCTTTTCGCCGTTGACCTGTAGTTTGTCGTTGCAATTACAGCTCTGAATCATATTCTCTGACATAGTAACTTCTCCTTTTATTATATAATGGTTTGTTTAGTCATAAATGGTTTATAGAAAACGATAGAATAGAATTACGCGTTGATCGCAATCTGTTTAGGTTTGCTTTCAGGGGCTTTGGGTAATACGACATGCAGAATACCATTCTTCAGTGTTGCAACAGCCTTGTCAGCTTCTACTCTTGCTGGCAATGCAATGCTTCGGCGAATATCATAATCACCACGTTCTGCAAGATATGTCGTTTGTTCCTTATCGCGGGCAATTGTACGTTTTGCACCGAATGTCAAAGTATCATTATGTACGGAAAGTTCCATATCTTTTTCTTCAACACCAGGTAATTCTGCCATAAATTCCAGATTCTCACCGGCATCAATCAAATTCATACGAAGATTGCCGAAACCATCTTTGTATGCGCGATCGCGGAGCATCCAGTCTGCAAACGAACGATTAAAAAGACGATCAATGTCACTCCAAAGTGTAAACATAATTAACCTCCTCAAATTGAATAAACCAATGGTGTCAAACACCAAATTGAATGAAACATGAACTTCGGTCATGAACCATCATGGCTTCCGTCATCCAACAGCACAACATGATTAACACGTCTTTCGAAGTGTCAAGTCGGATGTATATTTTTTTTGTTAGAAAAGTAATTATTCAGCCTAGAGCCATAAGCAACGTTTTGTTGTTATGGATATTTGTGTGTTTGCAGGAATGAGGGTGAGGGTGAGGGTGAGGGTCGGGGCCGTCGCATTCTAAAAATGCTTGACGGTCTCGTACTTTCAAAAAGCAGAAGGCTGCTTGAGATGACAGCCCTGAAAGGGCGACAGTGTACAGCCGGGGGTGCAGCGTTAGCGGAACCCCCGGATCATAGATTGCCAAGTATTTTAGCCCTGAAAGGGCGACAGAAAAGAATATGCCAAAATAGAATGCGACGGCCCTGAGGGTGAGGGTGAGTGAATAGTGATTAGTGAGGCGCGCCACGACGTGGCGCATACCACCAGCACGCTGAAGGCGTGCAATGTCACAGCCCGGTGCAAGCGAAGCGCAACCCAGAAAAATAGCAGAGATGCGCGATCCGCGCGTCTCACGGCGAGTTGTATCCACGATCGTTCGACAGAGCACCAAAAAAAGCGGCGCGTATGCCTGAGGCATAGCGCCGCACCATGGCCGTATTGCCGCAGGCAATAGGCCTGGGCACAACAAAAACAGTATTATAGGGATCTGCCTGTTTTGCGGTAGATGGCTTCCTTATATATATCCAGATAATCCTGGGTTGACTGTTCCCATGAGAATCGTTTGGACATAGCGTTATTGCGCAGCATGTGGATATCGTCGGGGCGATTGTACCAGGTGCTGAGCGCCCATCCAATGGTGTTGTAGAATGCGCCGCCGTTTTGGTCGTAATATTTAAATCCGGTGCCGGTATGGTTGTATTCGTCGAAGTTTTCGACGGTATCGTTGAGGCCGCCGACGGCGTGGACAATGGGTAGCGTGCCGTATCGCAGGCTGTTCAATTGATTGAGACCGCAGGGTTCGAATACGCTTGGCATCAGGAAGAAATCGGCGCCGGCTTCGATGCGGTGGGCAAGCGGATTGCTGTAACCGAGGTAGCAACCGAATTTGCCGGGATAACGCGCGGCCATCACATTGAAGAAATCGTGAGCCCAGCTTTCGCCGCTGCCCAGAAGGGCAATCTGCAAATCGAGCTGCATCAGGCCTTCGAAGATTTCGGCCAGCAGCCGGATGCCCTTTTGATCGACCAGGCGCGCAACCAGCCCAAATATCGGGCGATCTTCACGTACCTCAAGGCCCATTTCCTCTTGTAGCGCACGTTTGCATTCAGATTTTCCAGCCATATCGCCGATATCGAAATGTGCCGGGATGTATTTGTCGGTTGCCGGGTTCCATTCTTCATAGTCGATGCCGTTGAGTACACCGCGCAGTGCATCGATGCGGTCGCGGACGACGCCTTCGAGACCATGGCCAAACTGGGGCGTTTGGATTTCGGCTGCATACCCATGGCTGACCGCATTAAACAGCGTTGCATGATACAGGCCGCCTTTGAGCAGATTGACCTGCGTTTGCCATTCGAGTTCCAGGTGGTTGAAGTGCTGCCAGCCAATATCGAGCACATCCATCAGACCGGAATAATAGCGCCCCTGATATTCCATGTTGTGGATCGTGAGCAACGATGCGGTATCGCGGAGTACATCATCTCCGGCGTATGCGGTGTTGAGGAAAATGGGGACTGCCGCCGTATGCCAGTCGTTGCAGTGTACGATGTCGGGCGAAAAATGCAGCTTTTTACACAGCTGAAGCGCGGCTCTCGACAAGAAGACAAACCGGTTGTCGTTATCGAGGAAACCATCGCCGTTCGGCTCGTTATAGAGCTGAGGACGGCCATAATACTGGTCAAAACCTATAAAATAGATAGGCACATCTGAATTGGGCAGCGTGGATTCTTTTACCTCGCACCAGAGTTCGCCGATGGCTCCCATCCAGACGCCCATCGCACCGGGAATCGGGTGTATACCGAACTTTTGCTGATCAATACTGCCATACAGTGGCATCACGACGCGGACGTCGTGTCCGGCTTTTTTCAGAAATTTGGGCAGAACGCCGGCGACATCGGCGAGTCCGCCGGTTTTGGCAAAAGGCACAGCCTCGGATGCAACCATTAATATTTTCATAAAAAACTCCGGGAATGATGAATACTCGCAAGCGCAAAACTGTTATCGCTCACAACTTTTTAAATATGGCACGAATTCTGGCAATGCGCAATCGGATTGGTAAGATCGGCAGTGGTACAGGTAACGATTAAGACCTAAGCCTGGTTTTATACGTGATCTGTGTATCTGCGCAGAACCAAGCATTACGGCCGCAGGCCGTCAAAAAGAGCATAGGGCTGAATCGTTGCACCGTACATCGCTAAAAAAACTGATATATCGATTGAAAAAAATCGATATGCGGGTAAATAGTGTTCGCCGGGTGTTTGCTCAAGCACCTTTGTGATTCTGGGTTGTGGAGGAAAACATGAAGAAAAAAGCGTTGTTCGTGAGTCTGGCTGCATTGGCCGCAGTTGCACTGGGGTGCAGTGAGGACAAAGATGATCCAATCAATTGCGTACATGGATTTCTGAATGGAGATGTCTGTGAATGCCTTGAAAACTACACAACAGACGAAAGCGGACGCTGTACGAAGTGTGCAAGTGGCTTTACAGAGAAAGACAACACATGCGTTCAAGGCTCCAATCCACCTGGCCCAGTGGATGATAGCTGTAATACGACGATCATATATAAAAACAGCAACTACAAAGGAAAACCGGTTTACCTGATCGGTGAGTTTAATAACTGGCAAAAAGAAGACAGCAAATACAAGTTCACCGAAAACAACGGCACATTTACGCTGGTGATTGACGGAAAGGTAAATACGGCGTTTGCCAAAGGTCAATCAGCGAAGTTTAAGGTCTATGTCGGCGGTGGTTTGAGTGATTCGGAAGCCTATCGATCTGTCGCTGCTGTCTGTACCGATGGCGACGATCACAATTGCCTGCTGAATGTATCCTGCGGACAAACCTTTAGCATGAATGAGGATACCGGCACTGGCAATATTCACACAGAACCAACCGGCGACTGCCTCACGACGTTTAGGTTCTACAATGCCTATACGGATGTGGCTTCCGGCGGTGTGCAGGCGTTCAAAGTTCATTTGGTCGGCGATTTCAATAACTGGGAAAAGAATGATCCCAACTATACAATGACTTCCGACGGCAATGGATGCCACACGATTCAGGTCAAGTTCGACAAGGATTCCACCACCAAATACAAGTTCCATATCGAAGGCTGGGATCAGAACCCCGAACAGCGTGATGATGGCTGGCAGCCGGATCCCTACAACACGAATTATGATAACGACAATAATTCGACGGCCTATATCGGATCGTGCGGACTCACATTCGGCGGTTGCCCGGGAAGCAGCAGCGGTGGAACGCAGATAAGCAACACCATGCCAACTTCGGCCAATTCAGAGCTGGAGGGGATCGATGTAAATGGCATGAATATTACGATTCGGTTTAAAGATACACCGACCGAGATTGTAGATGGCGGTGTGAACCCAAGAATTGAAGGAAAGACCGTCGTCGATCAGGTTACAGAAAAAACGAAATATACCTATCGGGTCAAGGTCGGTGATGGTGAGGCCTATGTTCCGGTTTGGGTCGAAGACCAGAAATGGGACTGGCACAACGCTTTGCTGTATTTCGCGTTCACCGATCGATTCGTCAACGGCAAACAGGAGAACGACAGAAAATCCAATACCTGGAAGCATTGCCCCGCATCCGACTGGTATGGCGGCGATTTCGTTGGCATGAAACAAAAGGTTGAGGAGGGATATTTCGATAAACTCGGCGTCAACACGCTCTGGATTTCCTCCGTCACCAAAAACACCGATGCGACAAGCGAAGGGACCAATGGTGACGACCACAACTATGCCGCCTATCATTCCTATTGGCCGGTTAGCGCTTTCCGCACCGATGAGAACGCGGCCGATTTTAATGGTCTTCCTGCCATCGAAGATCACTTTGGCACCCTCGAGGAACTGCAAGATCTCGTCGATACCTGCCATAGACACGGCATTCGCGTCCTCGTCGATTTCGCCGCAAACCATGTGTTCAAAGACAGCCCGATCATCGAAAAACACCGCGACTGGTTCAACGATTTGGACAACAAGCAGCTGTGCGACAACAATAACAACTGGGACAACTATTCCGAAAAATGCTGGTTCAGTCAGGATTTGCCCGATATCAACTATGAAAATCCCAATGCTCGCAAAGCCATGGTCGATCACGCGATTTGGCTGATCAAAAAGACGAATATCGATGGTTTCCGCGTCGATGCCGTCAAGCACATGAATATCCAGTTCATCAGGGATCTGCGTGCTGCGGTGGATAAACTCTATGCCAATACGGACAATATGTTCTATATGGTTGGCGAGACGTTTACAAGCGATCAGAATTTATTGAACAACTACATCGGCGATGATTTGCTGCATGCTCAGTTCGATTTCCCACTCTACTACAGCATTGGCAATGTTCTCAGAGGAAACGGCTTATGGGACCTCGCCAAGAATTACAACGCCTGGTTCAAATCGGATCTGATGGGGACGTTTATGGGCAATCACGACGTTGCGCGCGCATTGTCTGTCGCTGCCGGCCATAACGAAAGTAAGTGGGGAAATAACGAAACGCCGAATCCGGATTGGTGGCAGCCCTACTTCCGCGTAAAAACCGCATGGACTTATCTGCTCACCCGCCCAGGCGTGCCCCTCATCTATTATGGCGACGAAGCCGGTATGCCCGGTGCCAACGATCCCGACAATCGCCGCATGATGATCTTTGGCGATTCGCTGAACCGCGAGCAAAAAAGCATGCTCGAATTCGTCCAAAAACTCGGACAAATCCGCAAGGAACATCCCGCAACCCGTTTTGGCACGCGCACAGATTTGCATGTCGATAACGAGAACTGGTGCTACCTGATGGAAAAAGACAACGATCGCATTCTGGTTGCCATCGCCACCGAAAAAGGTTCCGGCTGCGATCTCCATGGCACCTACAGACTACAAAATCTGCTCGAACCCACTCAGCCCGAGTTTGATGCCACCGGCATCGATATGAACACAAACAGACTCAACGTCTTTCTCGTCAAATAATGTGGGTTGCCCGGCTATCGGCTGCGCCGATACGCCGTGGCAAATTCGCTATTTGCCTGCGGCAAATACGCTTCTTTGGCCGGACTATTGGCGCTATTGGCACCAATACGTCCGGCCTTTTTTTGTCTTCGCGCTATTTATTGGCTTTATTGCAGCCACAGCCTTCGCCGGCTGCTTTATGGCATTCACACGATTTGCAGCTGCAGCTTTCGCCATTTTTGCAATCACACGATTTGCAGTTGCAAGCCTCTGCATTTTGTGCACATCCGCAGCCACAGGACGGTGCTTCTGCAGCTGGTGCAGCTGCCGGCGCCTGTTCCTGCGCATGATCATGGCATGGGCATGCAAATGCATTGGCTCCAAACAGACAAACAGACGAAAGCACAACTAAACTCAGGATTTTTCTCATTTTTTACCTCGCTTCCCGGTTACAGTATCCGGGGCTTTTTATCATAAAACCTCGGGATGTGATTCCCGAACGGAAATCCTCTAGCAATTTGAATGGGGAACGTCAATTTTATTTTGGGTTGTGTTGAAACAGCGCTGTGTTGAATCAGCGTGGATATCGTTTCCAACCGAATCACCATGCGGTTACGGCTTATAGCTTATGGCTTATCGCTTGTGGTTCAGAACCAAACGTACGCCAATTCCACACGATAAGCCATAAGCCACAAGCTATAAGCAATCTGTCTCCACGAGCATTACACAGATTCTATCATTGCAGGCAGATTCGTGACCATCATTAAAAATCATTTTCACATAAAACTATATTTACACATCCCGATCCTGAAGGGACCTGATAATATTCCTTAGTGCATCGATTATAACAGGAGAGCATTGGTTTCATTGGAATCGGCGGCTTCAAATCACTCGCAACTTTTGCATTCTGAGATACCTTCTTCTCCGCTTTTTTGTTCTCGATCGGTTTTTCAAACGAAAACTCGCACGTCCGGCCCTGATTCTGTTCTTTGAGGTATTGAATCAGCGGCTGATAGTATTCGATCATGGCGGCAGCCGACATTTTGGGAGATCCGGTCATTTCTTCGAGCGTCTTTTGCCAGGGTTGTGAAGAACCTTTCGAAAGCATCGCGATGAGCTTTTCGCCGGCTTTTTTGCTTTGATATATCGAACATTCGTGCAACGGTCCGACATGTCCGGCAGCATCACATAGCGCTTTGTGGAACTGGAACTGCAGCACCCTGGCCAGAAAATACCTCAGATATGGCGTATTGCCGGGCACATGGTATTTGGCTCCGGCATCGAAATGATTTTCGTCTCTTGGTTCAGGTGCCGAAACGCCTTGTAATTCCTCGCGCAGCTGCCACCAGGCCTCGTTGTATTTTTCGGGTGGAATCGATCCATCGAAAACACGCCAGCGCCACTCGTCGATCAACAGGCCAAACGGTAGAAATGCGATTTTTTCAAGTGCCGACTGCATCTGCTGGTTAATGGTCATTTTAGTCATGGTATCTACCATGGCTGCAGCACATTTTTTCGTCTTACAGCTCTCGTCTGACGGGAGTGATTCGATTAATCCGATTTCCTTGAGGTACTTCGGTGTCATCGACAGCGTGACCGTATCGCCGATGCCCTCGTGGAATCCGTCATTTGCGCCATTCTGATAGACGAACGGCAAATCGTTGTAATACAGATAGTAATAGATATGCCCCATTTCGTGCTGAATTGTTGTCAGGTTTTCGAGATTGGGTTCGATGCACATCTTGATGCGCACATCGCCTTTGGTATCCAGATCCCATGCGCTGGCGTGGCAAACAACTTCGCGATCCGCCGGTTTAACAAACATCGAATGGGTATAGAATGACTCGGGCAGTGGTTTAAAACCTATCGATGTGTAGAAATTCTCGACATTGTGCACGATATCGATTGGCTGCATCGTTTCTTTGATCTTGGGCGTTGCATCGATATTGGGTGCATTGGGATGGGGGATGACGATCGAATAGATGTTGTTCCATTCCTGCGCCCACATATTCCCCAGCAAATGTGCGGGGATCGGCTTATTCAATGGTACAACATCCTCACCATAGGTTTGGGCCAGTTTTGCTCGCACATAGCAGTGCAGCTGTTCGTAAAGTGGCTTGAGTTCTTCCCACAGTTCGTTGACCTGCGCACGGATTTCTTCGGAAGAAGCGTCGTAACCGGCCAGCCAGACTTCGGACAAATCCTTGAATCCGATATCGCGCGACCCCTCGTTGGCCAGCGATACGAATTCCTGATACAGCGGTTTTTGCGAATCAAAGGCGTTGTGCCATCCAAGCCACGCGGCTTTCATTTCTTCGGGATTACGGCTCGTTTCGAGTACTTTTGACAATGCACCCAAATCCCGGCAAACTGCACCATCGCACGATTTGGCCGAGCCATAATAGCCCATCAGTTTGGCGCTAATTTCGGCAAGGCGTTCGCGTTTTGCAGGATCTTTTGGGGGCGGTTGCGTCGTATCGGTGCGGATTTTGTTCCATTGCCGCAGCTCATCATCGTTTTGGGCGTCTGAAGCTTTGAATTTGTTGGCCGCTTCCATCAGCTTGGAGCGCTCGGCCATCAATTCGGTTTCACTTTTGGTGACTGCAGCTTCCGTTTCGGCATTGATGTTTGTCATATAGGCCCAGTTCATTTGCTCGCTGGCAGAGACCGTGCGGCGGAGCGCTTCGTTTGCGCATGCGACAAATCGCGTCATCGTTGTTGCGTTCTCGCAGTCGCGTCCTTCGGCAACCTGTTCATCCGTCAGACCGTCGATCCCTTCGGATTTTGCGGCAATTTCTGTATTTTGTGGCTCCGGGTTATCTGCTGCCTTTTTGGCGTTGCATGCCGTGAGCAATCCACAAATCGTCAGAATGCATATCCAGTTTTTTTTCATAGGTTTATCCTTGTTTTGTCGTATGAGTGTGGATTCAGAGTGCTTATGGCTTGTGGCTTATGGCTTATAGTGGGAAATTGGAATACCCTTGGCACTGGACTACAGGTATAAGTCATAAGCTGTAACTGCGTGGTGCTTCGGTTGGAAGCACCTGAAAAATATTGCGGGTTCTAAGTGCCTCAGGCCCTTGGCGGGGTTCGGGGCAGAGCCCCGACTGAACTGTTACCGTTAGCCCCCGATTAACATAAACGCTACTGGTTTTATCATACATATCAGGCTATAATCCACCAGATCCAGCGACATGCAGGCACAACTGCAATCGGCTTGGGGGTGGATGGGTTTTGTTCTCTTGAATTCGAGATTTCAAACATGAAATTGAAATATATTTTGTCTGTAACAATGACGGCGGGATTATTCGCAGCCTGCAATCCGAACCAATACTGTTATCGCAACGAAGACTGTGAATCGCCGATGATTTGCAATGCAGAAGGAACATGTGATTATGTCTGCACGGCAGATGTGACGTGTGGCAAAGGCTTTGTCTGCGAAAATCATCTGTGTGTGATTCCCGAAAAGCCGAAACCCAGTCCCGTCGATCCGAAGCCTGGGCCTGTAGATCCCGTCTGCGAGAATCCGCCTTGTGAACCAGTAGATCCCGTCTGCGAGAATCCGCCCTGTGAACCAATAGATCCCGTCTGCAATAATCCGCCTTGTGAACCAATAGATCCCGTCTGCGAGAATCCGCCTTGTGATGAATCCTGCGAGGATAATGATGATTGTGATGGCGACTGGATTTGCCGTGATAAAGCATGTGTGCCGCCACCTGTGATCGTGTTGCAGTGTCCGGAAAATATGGCGCTGATTCGTGATACCTATTGCATCGATCGATATGAGGCATCTCGTCCTGATGCCACCGCCAGCAGCATGGGATCGGACGATTCGATGGCTGTATCAAAGGCTGGCGTCATGCCTTGGCAGATTGGTGATAACAATGCCGGGGCTGAAGCCGCATGCAATGCTGCGGGCAAGCGGCTGTGCACACCTGCCGAATGGGAACTGAGCTGTCATGGTGTGAATAATACTGTGTATGGCTATGGTGACGGTTACGATCCGCAAATTTGCAATGGCCTGGATACCTATGGCCGATCGGGATTTCATTTGACGCCGACTGGTTTTTTCGAGAACTGCCACAATGGCTGGGGCGTCTACGATATGAGCGGCAATTTGTGGGAGCATACGGCCAATGGATCGGGAAGCACGGTGCGCGGCGGCGCATATAATTGTGTCGATTCACAGGGCAATCACAAGTGTTCGTATATCCCGCAGACTTGGACACCGCTGGCGCTTGGCTTTAGATGCTGCGCAGATCCCGTCGAAACCGAGATGCCAGCCGATGAAGTGCCGCAAGCCGCATTGATATTTGTGCAGCCGCAAGCCAATCCGCGTATTTTCGATGATTTGCGAAATGCCGAAAACCGGGGCGTTGCGGGGCGAAGCCCCGCAGAGGGGGTAGCGGCGTATTGGGCCGAACGGCCCAATAGCCGCGTAGGGGGCAGCGGCCCCCACACAGGCGAAATCCTGCTGGCCTGGGATGATACGGCGAATTCGGATACGGCAACCGATGCTCCGACGCACGATTTTGACATCAGGCAGCAAGCCGAGCAGATTCTGCAGCTCAACGATGCCCCCCCGCAGGCTGAGGTATCGTGTGAATCACCCGAAGCGTCGATAGATGCAGCCGTTTCGCTGTGGGATGATGCCGAAACCGGCCGTGATGCGGTGAAAATACTCAAGGATGCACACAAGTGCTATCCGGATGATGTGGATGTGACGCGTGCTTTGGGCATTGCGTATGCGCGTGTTGAGAATTATCCGTGGGCGCTGAAAACGCTGACACCGCTGATTGAACAGAATCCCGACGATTGTCGCACGAGATCGTGGATCGCCTGGATTTATCTGCAAATGGGCATGACCGACGACGTTTCGCGCGTTTTGGGATATACCAGATGCGAGGAAGATACGGCCAGAAACCGGCTGAAACTGATTGAATCGTTTGATGCGATTGCGCGTGGGGATACGGCTTATGCACGCGCAAAACTCGACGAAGTCTATGAGGCCGGCAGGCTGACGAAGAGCGACCGCGAGGCACTTGTGGCCATGCAAAAAATGACCGGTAATGCGCCAGATCCAAATCTGTCCTGGAAAGTCGAGCTTTCGGGCGGTTATGCATCGAACGCACTGAGTGGATCTCCGACAGATCCCAGAATTGCTGACAAAAAACTAGGCAGCGGCTTTCTCGAAGGCGATGTGCGCATCACGATCGACCCGTGGAAACGTGCGTTTGCGCGCTCCATCTTTGAGGCCGAGGTGACCGGGCAATACCTTTTTGCAAAAGATGCGGTCGATTCCAGCTATATCGATTTGATTTTTCGACCGGGAATTCTGCTCACATGGGACAACGTTCGATTTGGCGGCTATTATCGGCCGGAGTTTCTGATAACTGCCGGCGATGATACCTATAATAAAGGGCCGTTGTTATCGTACAGCAGCCACCGCATTGAGTTCGATCTCGATTTGTATGGCTGGTTGTATATCTTTGGCGGTTATGGACATCGCACGTTCCGCCAGCGGGTGAGAACAAGGGACGAAGCAGATATCGGGGCAGGCGGATATCACGGGCTGGGGGCTGGATTTGCGCTCACCTGGGGCGCAACCTACAGACATTGGTTCTCGACCGGGGATATGTACGATCTCAACGGTACCAATGTGAGTCTGGCGCTGGATTACAGGCGCTGGGGCATGTTATTCCGGCTGAATGGCTCGTATGCTTTCGACGATTATGCCGATTCAAAAGGCTATTTCGATCAGGATCATGCGCGCCGCGATCATTTGGTTCGCGGAACGCTTCAAATCTGGTCGCCTGAACGATACGGATTAAAATTGTGCGGACAGTTCAAGGCTTCAAGACGTTGGAGCTCCGCCGATGACTATGACTATACGGATTATCGCATCGCGCTTGTCGTGCGGTGGACTGGAGATCTCGATTTCTATGCACCATCAAAGGTTGCAGATGATTTCGACGCCATTCCATATCATCTCGAGCAGTCACAGTCTGCTGAGCGCATCCGCGATATCATTCAGCAGGATGAGGATTTGCAAAGAAGTTCCTCCTGCCTGCAGAAATAATATGGCGATGTTTAACCAGTGTGGCTATAGCTTTCACACCTGATGCCGGGAAGTACAGGCTTATAGCTTGTGGCTTATTGCTTGTAGTTGTCTAAGGCTCACTATAAGCCATAAGCTATAAGCTAAAAGCCGTGAAGCGAGCGACTGTGCATTTTCATATCCACGATCGTTAAAAGAGCCAATCATTTTAAACCAGGGATAAAGAGCAGAAAAATGAAAAAATACCTGATTATCCTTCGCGATGCTGTGATTGCAGCGGCGATTCTGGCAAGTGCCGGATTGTTGATTAATGCGGTGCGCCCCGATGGGCTTCCGTTTATTGCTGATAAACCTTACGATATTTTCGTGCCTTGTCCCGAAGCGCTTGGAAATGTCGAACTCATTCCGGCGACGGACGAACGCATTTTCGACGCCAATTCCTTTGTCGTTGATGCGCGGGAAAAAGCTGATTTTGATGCGTGGCATCTCAAGGATGCCATTCGCATCACCTACGATTACCTCGATCCCATCTCTCCCGAGGAACTCAAAAATATCTCGATGAACATTGCAAATAGCGGCAAAATTCGGCTTGTCGTCTATGGCGACGGTGATGGTGAACAGGGTTCTACCGGTTATGAACTCGGCCGCGAGCTCGCCGGAAATGGCATCAATAATGTTTTCGTCGTTAAAGGCGGCGCCGATGCGCTCAAAGGGGGAAAATAATGGATGCGTTGAAATCCCGGTTTGACCGGTTCATGAATCACCCCGTGCACAGTTTTATTGCGCTGGCGGTTCGCTTTTATCTGGCATGGGTCTTTATCTCGGCGTGTATTCACAAACTCGTTGATCCCACCAGTTTTGCAATCGACATTGCGACCTATCAGATGCTGCCGCTCGTCTTTATTAATCCGCTTGCCATTGTGCTGCCATACGTCGAGCTCGGTACAGGCATCATGCTCGTTATCGGATTACGGGCACGTGCTGCAGCCTTGATGGTTTGCGGCATGATGGTGATGTTCATGATCGCCCTGAGTTATGCGCTGAGCCATGATCTGACCATTTCGTGCGGCTGTTTTGCTTCGAATGCGGCCGCAGGATCCGATCCCATCTCGAAACTCACAATGCTACGCGATTCGGCATGGTTAATGCTTGGCGTTTATGTCGTCGTTTTCGATCGGCGTCCGCTGGGCATCGATCGGGTGATTGAGAAAATGATGGCTAAGAAAGAAGATAAAGAATAACCGGGAGCACCAGAGGTAACTATTTAGCCCTATGCTTGACTTTATACGTGATATGTGTATCTGCGCGGAACCTAAGCATTACGGCCGTAGGCCGTCGTGATAAGCTAAAGCATTCCCCGACAACACGACGTTGGCGGGGCGACGGTACAACGCTATGGAGGGCGTTTTAGCGTCGCACTA
>JAEEGL017124023.1_pt1 | contig 32740 bp, 24 predicted proteins | sample 9134231 | NCBI WGS metagenome assembly JAEEGL01 (sample SAMN16246548, study PRJNA631951) | gut metagenome | biome: gut microbiome; feature: rumen; material: fiber-attached | host: Bos | place: Iran: Karaj | collected 2018-10
GACGTGTTCGCAGAGTATGAAGGTACTGAATATGACGCCAAGGCAAGTGTTTCCGAAGACGGACACAGCATCGAACTTGAAGTCACCGCTCCCGATATTGTCTTCGAAGAGTCCGAGTTCGTCGTCACTATCACGGTCAAGGATCCGGCCAACGGCAGGGTGTTCGAGCAGCCGGTCACCGTCAAGGGGCTTCTCCCGGACAACTTCCAGGCTTTCGACGTCGCCGCCAACTGCTTCATAGTCAAGCCCGGCGCATTCGCGAAGATCCCCATGCTGAAGGGCAACAGCACCGAGAAGATAGACGGTGCGAAGGCCGGACTCGTATGGCAGGACGCCAAGGGGCTCGTCGAGAAGGTCCTCGTCCACGACGGAGCCATCTTCGTGGTCCTGAAGCCCCAGACCGAAGGCAACGCAGTCGTCTCGGCCATTTCAGCCGACGACAAGATCCTCTGGAACTGGACTCTCTGGGTAACCGACTACGATCCTGCGGCGAATCCCATCAATTACGAAAACTATGTGATTATGGACCGTGAGCTCGGTGCCACCAGCAACGTAATCGGAACCGATGCCGTCATCGGCAACTTCTACGAGTGGGGACGCAACACCGGTTTTGCCGGATCCACCCTCGAGCTTGCCGTTTACAAGAAGATGTACGACATCGACGGAAATGAAATCGCCCGCAAGGTCGAGGCCTGCGCCAACATCGACAACACCCAGTACGGAATCGAGAATCCCTTGACCCATTTCTCCGGTGTCGGCAACGGCAACTATTCCTGGATCACCACCGATTTCGCCAACGAAGGCTTCGACCAGGAGGCTTTCAAGGCCAGGTGGGGTGGTGCCAACAAGGGGCTTTACGACCCCTGCCCTGCAGGCTGGAAAGTAGGTGAGACGGCTGCCTACGGGTTCCTTACGAATGCGGACGTCATCGCCGACGCCAATACCCAGAAGGTATACAAGGGCGAGTCCACCGCGAATGTGGATTTCTTGGGCTGGAATGTTGCAGTAGGCGGCAAGACCTATGCCTTCCCGGCCCGTGGTGAGGTCGCCCATGGCGGCGCCCTTTCGATGAACGTAGGCGCTTCCGGGTATGCGTACGGCCGCATCTGGACCACTACTCCCGACACATTTGCGACCAAGAGCTATTTCCGCATGGGCGTTATCGGTATCTCTACCCAGAAGATCAACAACACCGGCAACTACAACGCAGGTTACGAACTCGGTGTACGTTGCGTGAAAGAATAAAGTCGTCAGATGAGATTTCTGAACAAGTTACTTAAGATGATCCTCCCCGGGGCCCTGCTGGTCCTGGGGGTGGCTTGCGAACCCGAGGAAAAGGGACCGAAGCTCGGTGAATTAAATGTTTTCTTTGCTTCGGACAGCTATGAACTTGGTCCCGGCGAGAGCATCAGCCTGCCCTTCACCGTAACGGGTATTGAAGGCGCCGTCCTGGCTCTCAGTACATCCGTTTCCGTGGACGAAGCATCTGCTTTCGTCAAGGCCGGCGAAGATTATCAGGGAACGGTCGAGTTTACGGCTCCCGCCTTCTCCGACGGGACCCCCGTAAAGGTTACGGTCAAGGTCGTCGATCCTGCCAACAAGCGTGAGGCGACCGACGAGACCGTCATCACCGTGGCAGAGTCCGAGCCTCTCGCCCTCAGCACCACGGTCAGCTCGATCGCGCTGAAACCAGGCGGATCCGTGACCGTTCCGTTCAAGGTCGGAGGAGCCCATGGAGCGGTGACCGTGCCGACACTTTCGATGCCTTCCGGATGGTCGGCCCGCAGCCAGGTTGCAGCCGACAATTCGGGCGTCGATGTGACCATCACGGCTCCGGCATCCATTCCCTCTTCCGTGAAACTGGACATTACGGTCAAGGACTCCAAGGACCGTACGGCTTCTCTTTCGGTCAATTACTCGGTCACTGCCATCACCGAGATGGCCGGCGCCGCCAACTGCCATATAGTCGCCCCCGGCTCGACCCTGACCATCAAGGCAGTCAAGGGCAACTCGGCCGACGCCCTGTCCTTCTCTTCCGCCAAGCTTCTATGGGAAGATGAGAAAGGAATGATCGGCGCCGTTTCTGCGAACGGGAGCGAGGGAGTCGTCGTCGTCAAGACCGTTTCCGGCAAGAGCGGCAACGCCCTTGTGGCGGCCCTTTCCGGAGATGAAATTGTCTGGAGCTGGCATGTCTGGGTCACTGATTACAATCCCGACTCCGACGCCATGACATGGACGGACACCGACAGCAAGTCCTATACCTTCATGGGCAGGGACCTCGGAGCCCGCAGCAACGTCAAATACTCCGCCGATGCTTTCGGTACTCTCTATCAGTGGGGAAGAAAGGATCCGTTCATAGGTTCATCCAGGGTGGATGCCTCCGTCGTGCGTCCTTATTACGACGCCGAAGGCAACCAGCTATACGATATAATCGAGCAGCGTCCCTCCTTTGATGACCATGTGACGACGACCCTGGCCCTCTCCATCGCGAATCCTACCACCTTCTATACCGCCCCTTCATCTGCCTGGCCCTGCGTCGACTGGCTTACTCCTGACGCCGCACTCCAGAATGACGATCTCTGGGGTGGCAAGAGCGGACACAAGACCATCTACGACCCTTGTCCCGAAGGCTGGAAGGTCCCCGTCTCAGGCGCTCCCTGGGGCTTCCGCAAACAGTACAAGAAAGGCGGCAACCTCAACCAGGCCGGCTGGACGACCGACGGCGAGGGCAACCGTGTGAGCCTCAATTACGACGAGACTTACCCCTGGTTCATCGAGTACGATGACGAATACAGCATAGGCTTCCGTTACAAGGATTTCGGTTCCGGCAAGGAATGGTGGTTCCCCTTCGCGGGACGTCGCAACCCGACCAACGGCACCCTTGAGGGTGTGGCAGGTGGCGCGATGTACCATACGGCCTCAGTCAGCGGCGCACTCTTCGTGCCCGAGCAGATGGCCTGGGGCAATCCGGCTTCCGAAGGCGGGCTCAACCGTCCCTACGGCGCTGCAATACGTTGTATCAAGGAATAATGCGTAGATTCGTCTGCATCTTTCTGGCGATATGCTGCTCCTTTGTGGGCAGCATATTTGCCCAGACGGGCACGGCTCCTGCAGGCGTCGTAGCCGTCTCGGGTACGGTCCGGGATGCATCTGACGGATCACCCCTTCCCGGCGCGGCGGTCTTTACCGCCGACCGCCGGAATTCCGCGATCACCGATCTCGAAGGACGCTACAGGATAAGCGTCCCGGTGGGCGGGACCCTCGAGTATTCATGTCTCGGGATGAGTCCGCAGAAGCGCATTGTCGGCGGTGAAGGAACAATCAACGTTTCCCTCGAGCCTGAGAAAAGGGTGCTGGACGACGTCATAGTCGTGGCTTACGGGACCACGAAGAAGGAGTCTTTCACGGGCAGCGCCGAAGTGGTCGGCCCGGACAAGATTTCCGACCGCGCCGCGGACAATGTCACGAAGATGCTGGACGGGCAGGTCGCCGGGGTGATGGCCACTTCCGGCAGCGGTCAACCCGGAAGCGGCTCGGACATACGCATACGCGGATTCGGGTCCGTAAACGCGTCGTGCTCGCCCCTTGTCGTGGTCGACGGAGTGCCTTACGACGGCGACTTGAGCACTCTGAACAGCAATGATATAGAAAGTGTTTCCGTGTTGAAGGACGCTTCCGCCGGAGCCCTTTACGGGGCCCGCGGGGCGAACGGGGTGCTGCTCGTCACCACCCGCCGCGGCAAGGCCGGCGACGACTCCGTCTCCGTCCAGCTCAGCGCCCGGCTCGGACATGTCTCTCCGGCCGTACCGAGATATGAGACCCTCGGTACGAAGGATTATATGGAATATATGTACAGGGCCTTCTATAACGACCTTGTGCATACAGAAGGCCAGATGCCGGCGGTAGCGGCCGGAAAGACTCCTTCCATGCTCGCTTCGTCCATCCTTGGTACTTCCGGGATGTACAATCCATATGATAAAGCCGCAGAGGATCTTTTCACCGCCGACGGGAAGATCGTCCCCGGAGCTTCGCTGAGATGGTCTGAAGACTGGCTGGACGAAGCCATGGAGCGCTTCCCCCTGCGGCAGGAGTACCAGCTTTCCGTGAGCGGCGCTTCCCAGCGGGCGAAGTATCTCGCTTCGCTGAGCTGCCTGGATGAGGACGGCACGCTGAAAACCACGCATTTCAGGCGCTATACCGCCCGGGTCAATGCCGACTTCACCCCGAAGGAGTGGTTCGATTTCGGGCTGAACCTCAGCTATGCCGACACTCGCAGCGACTATCTCGGAGCCTCGGGCTCGAACATCACGAACGTCTGGTATTCGGCCATGATGATGGCTCCTATCTATCCTGTCTACAAACGCTCGGCAGACGGGAGCGTCGTGGTGGAAAACGGCCGCAGGGCCTTCGACTACGGTGTCTCGCGTCCCGCCGGGGCCCAGAACAACAAGAACTGCGTCGCGACGCTCTTCGATGACGGCTACTACAGCCTTGCCGGCACGGCCGGAGTTCGGGGACATGCCGCCCTCAAGTGGAAAGCGTTCGCGCTGACCACCAATTTCGGAGCCGACGATGTCAACACATATACCACCGTCAACTTCAACCGGCATAACGGCAATGCCGCCGGGACCGGGCGCTTGCGCAAGGAAAACACGCGCATGACCAGCTGGACATGGAACCAGTTGCTGACATGGAAGCAGGACTTCGGCGGGCATCATTTCGATGCCATGGCGGGCCATGAGTTCTACCACTACAACTTGCGCTATCTGATGGGGGAGAAGACCGGCTTCAGTTTCGACGGCTATGACGAATTGGCCATGGGCTCGACCGTTGCCGGTTCGCATTCGGCGGCCGACAACTACGCCATCGATTCATGGCTTTCCCGCCTGAACTATGACTTCGCCGACAAGTATTATTTCTCAGCCAGCGCCCGCACGGACGCCTCGTCGCGCTTCCTGCGCACGAACCGCCGCGGCCTCTTCTGGTCGCTGGGCGCGTCCTGGAGAATCTCGCAGGAGCCGTTCCTGAAGGATGTCCCATGGATCGACAACGTCACGCTCAAAGCCAGCTACGGAGTGCAGGGCAATGACGATGTGAACACATACTACGCCTGGCAGTCCCTCTACGACATGTCCTACGCGAACGCTGCTTTCGGCGGCGCGATGATCGAATCCGTGGAGAATCTCGACGTGACATGGGAGAAGAACGGCAACTTGAATGTAGGTGCCGAGTTCCGACTTCTGGGACGCCTGTCCGGCACCGTCGAACTGTACAGGCGCCTCACCACTGACATGCTGCTCCTCAAGCCCATGCCCATATCTCTGGGGTTCAGCGGATTCTATGACAACGTGGGATCCCTGGCCAACAGCGGGATGGACCTTACCCTCGGATATGACATCTTCTCCGACAAGGATCTCTGGTGGAATGTATCCCTTACGGCCTCGACTCTCAGGAACAGGGTGCTGAAGCTTACCGATGAGGGAGAAGACATAGTCAACGGGGTTTATATCATCCGGGAAGGCGAGGAGATGAATACCTTCTACATGGCCCGCAGCGCCGGTGTCGACCCGGCTACGGGCGAACAGCTTTACATGGCTTACGAAAAGGATGCCTCCGGCGCGATGATTCCCGGGTCGGAGTACATTACCAACTCCACCACCGAGGCGTCGTCCAGCAAATACCTGCTCGGAAGCCGCATCCCGAAAATCTACGGATCCCTTTCCTCCACCTTGCGCTGGAGGGGCTTCGATATGAATTTCCTGCTGGGATGGTCGCTGGGCGGAAAGATCCATGATACCCGCTACTACAACCTGATGGAGCCCAGCTTCGTCGGTCAGGGCTACCATGCCAACGCCCTGAGGGCGTGGACCGCCCCGGGTCAGGTCACGGACGTGCCGAGGGCGACGGCTACATCCACCGCAATAATCAGCGACCGCTTCCTCATAGACGCATCCTACCTCAGCGTGAAGAACCTGCGTTTCGGCTACACGCTGCCCGCGCCGTTCAGCGCGAAGATGAAGATTTCTTCGGCGAGGGTGTTCCTGTCGGCCGACAACCTCTGCCTGCTGACACATCTGAAGGGCATGGACCCCCAGGCGACTTTCAGCGGTTCCACTTCTTATTCTTATACGCCCAACAGGATAGTATCCATCGGCGTTGACCTTAAATTCTGACGGCCATGAAAAAGATCTTCTTCCTGATTCTTCTCGCGGCCTTTGCAGCCGGTTGTTCTTCCCTGATGGAGACAGAACCTTCGGATGAGGTTTCCAAGGATGAGATACTCAAGGATGCGGACGGCATGGCGGTTGCCTTGGACGGCATTTACGCGACCATGTATAACAGGATAGACTTCCTGTCGGCCAATACGCACCAGACCTTCGGCAACATGGCAGTCACGCTTGCCGCCGAGGTGATGGGGGAGGACATGGTCCATACGGCCCAGGGCGCAGGATGGTTCTGGAAGGACTACACCTACGACATGCGCTCCCGTTACACCAGCAACATCTGGCGCAGCTATTTCACCTGGAAGTATTTCTACCTCCTTATCGGCAACGCAAATTATATCCTTTCCGCTGCTTCCACGGTCGAGGGGGACGCCGCGAGGATAAAGAATCTCCTGGCCCAGGCATATGCCATACGCGCCTTTTCCTATTTCGGCCTCGTGCGCAGTTTCCAGCAGACGCTGAAAGGCCACGAGACCCTGCCGGGAGTTCCGGTTTATACCGAACCTACGGTCAATTCTTCCCGCGGAAAGGGGCGCGGGACGGTGCAGGATGTCTATGACAGGATCGATGAGGATCTTGACGACGCCCTCGCCCTTTTTGCTGAATCCGGCCTTGGGCAGGATGACATCTCTCACCTTGATTCCTGCGCTACGTGGCTGCTGAAAGCCCGCGTTGCCCTGGTTGAAAATGACTGGGCCGCCGCCGAGAAGGCCGCTGCCAAGGCTATGTCCAAGCCCGGCTGCGAGATGCTGACACGCGAAGGCGCCACCGTCGTAAAGGGAACATTCGACGATTCGACCAAGAAATGGACCACCGGCCAGACCCCCTTCAATTCAGCCGATTCCCCGTCGGTCATGTGGGCCATGCGCATAATCACCGACCAGTCCCGGGTGTTCGGTTCTTTCTGGGCCCATATGGACGCATGCACGGACGTCTATTACGCTGCCGAATCTCCCAAGTGCATAAGCAATTGGCTTTATTCGCAAATTCCGGACACGGACATACGCAAAGGCTGGTGGAACGGCAACATAGGCAAGCCCCGCAAGGACTGGAAGTACGGTCCGAACATCGACTACAACCAGTTCAAGTTCCAGTGGAAGGACCAGAAGACCTATGCCGGGGATTATATCTTCATGCGCAAGGAAGAGGCCTGCCTCATAAGGGCCGAAGCCCTCTGCCGCCTGAAGAGGTACACCGAGGCCAGGGCTGTCCTTTCTTCTCTCGGGACCCTGCGTGACAGCGGCTATGCGGCACGTCTGGCGGCCCTCTCCGACAGTGACGAGCAGACTTTCGGCTCCGTCGGGACCGTCACCACACTCCTCGACGAGATCCTCCTCCAGCGGCGCATAGAACTCTGGGGAGAGGCTGGACGCATCTGGGATATCCAGAGGCTGGGCCGCGAGTGGACCCGCAGCTGGACCGTAGGCACGGAGCCGAGCAACCATACGGACCTGCTCAGCAAATATCCGGAGTACATGGCCTTCCCGTCGGACTATATCGAGTGCATAATGATGATCCCTCAGGCCGAGATTGACAACAATCCCGCTATTTCAGCCTCGGACCAGAACCCCTACAAGCAATGAAACTGAAAAAGCTTCTCATACTCGTCGCAACCATACTTGCCGCAGTCTCCTGCAGCGACGGCAATGTCGCCGCGCTGTATGATGGGGCCGACGGTTTCGCGTTCCCGTCCGGAATCGTCTATGTCGAGGTGGGACCCGAGGATGAGGGGCGCATGCTCATTCCCATACACCGTTCCGGCTTCGGAGTGAACGTTGCCAAGATAGAATTGACGACCGGTAAACCGGACGGGTTCGAGGATCCGGGTACTATTTTTTCCCTTCTTACGCCGAATGTCGTTTTCCCGGACGGGTCTCTTACCAGCAACGTCCAGATAAGGATTTCCGACCTCGGGAAGATGTCCCTCACGGGGAAGTACCGCCTGGTGCTGAAGATTAAGGATGACTTGACTCCGTCGGGAAGGGGGGAACTCCTTGTCACGGCCAGCCGGCGCCTTACCTTCGAGCCGTTCGGAAGGGCTACGGTCATGGATTACTGCATGTTCGACAACGCCTACGAAACGGACATCCTGAAGGCGGCCGAAACCGAGGCTTACCGTGTCGTCGATCCCTTCCGCGCCGGCCTCATGGCCGAGGACTATGCCGCCGAAGGCTGGATGGAGGATCCTCCGGCATACATACAGTTCCTTGTCGGGAGCGATGGAACCATCACCTACGACCCCTTCCGCACAGGGATGAAAGTCAACGGCAAGTTCATGGCATGGGCATGTCACCCTTCAGCATACAAGTCCGCCGACTTCTCGGCCAAGATCGCCGAGAATAAGCGTCTGTCCGACAAGGTGTTCCAGCTCTATCCGGTGTACTATCTCCCGGACGTGCACGACGGCTATCTCAATGAAGGCGCATATCCGCTGGTGATTACGGTCTTGTAGAATCGCGCGAATATTCGTAGATTCGCAGATTAATTATAACAGACTGTCCATGAATTCAGCAGCCGTAATCCTTTGTGCCGGGAAAGGAACCCGGATGAACGACAATTCCAAGAATAAAGTATGTTTTGACTGCGCGGGAGTGCCCGTTGTCAGGAGGATCGTGCGCTCCATGCGCGAAGCGGGAGTGAGCCGCTTTGCAGTGGTGGTCGGGCACATGGCCCAGACCGTTATGGATGCCCTCGACGGTGAAGAAGGCGTATTCTACGTCTATCAGAAGGAACAGAAGGGCACCGGTCACGCCGCCCTGTGCGGACTGAACGCCCTGCGCTCCATAGGCTTCGACGGATCCGTCATCATTTCGATGGGGGACAAGATAATCTCCCCGAACGTCATTTCCGAACTGCTCGCCAAGGCAGACAAGGCCAAGTCAGTCTGGGGAGTGCTGCCCCTGGCGGCGAACCCCCAGGGAGGCCATGTCATGGTCTCCGGTGGCAAGCCCTGCGGCATCGTTGAGATGGCCGACGCGGCCCTTATGTCCCTTGCCGGGAAGGACCCTTCCACCTGGGAGGATGCCCTGAAGGGGCTCGGTCTCAACGAGAAGAAGAGCCGCAAGGTGCTCCGCATGGCTCTCGACAAGGCCCCGGCCGGAAGCATGGAACTGGCTGGAAAGACCTTCACCGCGAAAGACGTGCTTTCGACTCCCTACGCCAATGCGGCCCTCTACTGCTTCGATCTCGGAGCGGCGGTCGAGGCCCTCGGTACCCTCGGCAGCAACAATGCCCAGGGCGAGATTTACCTCACGGACACCCTCGAATACTTCGCGCAGAAGGGAGAGGCCCTGCTGCATGAGATCGCCGACCCCGAAGACATGCTGACCTTCAGCACCAAGCCCGAACTCCGCGAAATAGGCCTGCATTTCATGCGCAGCGCTTCCCGTTTCATCGAGGACCTGCGCTCCGGCGCCCTCGACGCGACGCTCGCGGACATCTACGGCGACGCGGCCGGAGGACAGAGGGAGCGCTACATCGGGCTGCTCGAATTCTTCATCTCCCGCTACGGCGACGAGAAGGTCATGATAACGCGCTCCCCTGGCCGCGTGAACCTCATGGGCCGCCATATAGACCACCGCGGAGGCGGCATCAACGTCATGGCCATAGACCGCGACATAGTATTCGTCACTTCGATGCGCCCCGATGACGAGGTGCACATCGCCAACGTGGACCCGCAGTTCCCCGAGCGGAGTTTCTCCATCGGCGGGACCCTGGCCCTTGCGGACCATTCCGACTGGCTGGGCTATCTCGACGCCGAGCCTGTCGTTGCCGCGCTCAAGGAGAGCCGCGGCGACTGGGTGAACTACGTCAAGTCCTCCGTCCTCCGCTTCCAGTTGGAGAGCGAAATGCCCCTTTGCGGCATGAACATGGCCTCCAGCGGCTGCATACCTCTGGCCGCGGGCCTTTCTTCCTCTTCGAGCATCGTGGTCGCGGTCAGCGAGGCCGTGGTCGCGCTCAACTGCATGAATATCTCCCGCCAGAGGTTCATCGACCTCTGCGGCGAAGGCGAATGGTTCGTCGGCTCCCGCGGCGGCGCCGGCGACCATGCGGCAATGAAATGCTCCCGCAAGGGCTGCATCACGCACCTTGATTTCAAGCCGTTCAGGGTAGGGGAGAGCGTCCCGTTCTCGGACAGGTACGCCATCATCGTCGCCGACACCTGCACCAAGGCGAAGAAGTCCGAGGGCAGCAAGGATGTCTTCAATTCGAAGGTGGCCGCATATGAGTTCGCCTTCATGATCCTGAAGAAGCGCTTCCCGGAGTACGACATGCATGAGTTCCGCGATATCGCCGAGATCCGGCCCTTCTCTTCCATCTACAGGATGCTGAAGGTCCTGCCCGAGGCGGCCACCCGCGAAGAACTCGTGAAGGCCCTCCCGGAGTACTCCGCCCGCATCTCGCAGATCTTTGCGAGCCACGCCGATCCGGGCTTCTATGACCTTCGGGGCGTGACGATGTTCGGCGTTGCAGAGTGCATGCGCTCGAAAAAGTGCCTTGATTACCTTTCCCGCGGCAATTACGTCGCGCTGGGCGACATGATGAAGATAAGCCACGACGGCGACCGGCTCGTCGACGACCACCTTTCCGACCGCAGGCTGGAGGAACTCGCCGCGCTGGAATTCGACGTGTCCCGCATCGGCGGGGGATACAACTGCTCGACGGAGAGGATAGACGCCCTGTGCGACCTCCTGAACGCCACTCCCGGAGTGCTCGGCAGCCAGATAGTCGGAGCCGGCCTCGGCGGGTGCATAGTCGCCCTGGTCGAAAAGAGCGCCGCTCCTTCCGTACAGGCCGTCCTGAACACCGGTTACTACGACAAGTTCGGCTACCCCCACTCCGCCAACGTATTCGTCCCTTCATCCGGCTCAGCCGTAATATTCTGAGAACATGGCCAAAGTCAAGATTTCCACATCCTTCGGCGATATCGTCGTACGCCTGTACAACGAGACGCCCCTGCACCGCGACAATTTCCTTAAACTCGCACGTGAAGGCTTTTACGACGGCCTTCTCTTCCACAGGGTCATAAAAGATTTCATGATCCAGGGCGGCGACCCCGGGAGCAAGGGCGCTCCGAAGAGCAAGCCCCTCGGCGCCGGGGACGTCGGATACACCGTTCCCGCCGAGTTCGTGCCCTCCCTTTTCCACAAGAGGGGCGCGCTTGCGGCTGCACGCCAGGGGGACGAAGTGAATCCGGAGCGTCGCAGCAGCGGCTGCCAGTTCTATATCGTATGGGGCAAGACCTATTCCCAGGGCGAGATGGGACAGCTGGAAAAGCAGCTCGAGTACCAGGCCCTTAACTCGGCGTTCGAAGGCCTTGTGCGGGAGCGCCGTGAGGAGATCATGAAGATGCGTCGCGACCGCGACCAGGCTGCCCTCTACGCCCTTCAGGAAGAGCTTGAGAAGCAGGCCCGCGCCATGGTCAAGGAGCAGGGCTCCGGCAAGATGGACCCGGAACGCAAGGATGTGTACTCCTCGCTTGGCGGGACTCCCTTCCTCGACGGTCAGTACACCGTGTTCGGGGAAGTTGAGACCGGCCTTGATGTGGTCGCCAAGATCCAGGCTGTCGCCACTGACGGCAGCGACCGTCCTTCAAAGGACATAGAGATGAAAGTCTGCGTGATAGATTGATGGCGGAGATTGCGGACATCCTTCTGGACGCCCTTAGAAGCGCCGTCCTCATTTCCGGTCTCGTCGTCGTGATGATGATGCTCATCGAGTCGATGAACATCTCGTCGCGCGGCGATTTCTTCGGGGGACTGCGCCGAAGCCGTGTTGGCCAGGTCGTGATCTCGGCCTTCCTCGGGGCCATTCCGGGCTGCATGGGAGGTTTCGCTTCGGTGTCCCTTTATACGCACGGGATCATCAGTTTCGGGGCCCTCGTGGCCATGATGATAGCCTCTTCCGGCGACGAGGCTTTCGTCATGCTGGCGACCATTCCCGGTGATGCCGTGAAGGTGTTCCTCGTGCTGCTCGCCGTGGCCGTGGCCGTCGGGGTTGTCGTGGACCTGCTTTACCCTGCCGGGGCGCCGAAGAGCATCTGCAAGGAAGAATTCGCCGTCCACGGGGAGGAAGAGACCACCCATGGCGCCGGGCGTCATTTCGGCTGGAAGAGGGTGGCCATGCTGGCCGGCGTAGTGCTTTTTCTCGTGGCGCTCCTATCCGGGATGCTGGAGCATGAGGAGCATGTGGAGGGGACCGGAGAGGCCCCCGCAGGGCTTCTTGTGAACCTTCTCAGCGAGGAGTGGATGTACTGGCTTTTCGGCGTGCTCAGCCTGATCGTGCTGGGGGTGCTGGTTTTCGGAAGGGACCATTTCGTCGAGGAGCATCTCTGGCACCATATAGTCCGGAGGCACCTTCCCTCGGTCTTTTTGTGGACTTTCGGCGTGCTGGTGCTGCTTGGCGCCGGGCTTCATTTCCTGGATATCACTTCCTGGATCAGCTCCAACACGGCCTGGATGATAATACTTGCGACCCTTGTCGGCATCATTCCCGAATCGGGGCCGCATCTCGTGTTCGTAACCCTTTACGCCGCGGGAGTCGTGCCCATGCCCGTGCTGCTGGCCAGTTGCATCAGCCAGGACGGCCATGCCTCGCTGCCGCTTTTCGCCGAGAGCAAGAAGGGCTTCCTTGCCGCCAAGACGGTCAACTGCCTCGTGGCCCTTGCCGTTGGCTTTGCGGCTATGCTGCTGATGTGACCATGCTGAAGAAGTATCTCATAGTGTTCCTTGTGTCGATGGTGCCGCTGATCGAACTTCGCGGGGCCATTCCCTACGCCGTAGGCTTCGGCCTTCCTATCGTGCCGTCCCTTGCCATCGCCGTAGTCGGCAACATGCTCCCGGTGCCTTTCATTTTCCTTTTCGCGCGGAAAGTGCTCGAGTGGGGCAAGGATAAGAAATGGATAGGTGGCTTCTTCCGCTGGTGCCTTGAAAAGGGAGAGAAGGGCGGGCGCAAGCTCGAGAGCAAGGCTGGAAGGGGGCTCTACATAGCCCTGCTGCTGTTCGTCGGCATCCCGCTGCCCGGCACCGGCGCCTGGACCGGCACCCTCGCCGCGAGTTTCCTCAACATGGACTTCAAGAAAAGCGTCCTGTTCGTGATGCTGGGCGTGCTCCTTGCCGGCGCCATCATGCTCATCGCCTCCCTCGGCGTCTTCGGCGCGGTGTCGCTGGTGAAGTAGGGAGGCCGTTTCCTTTTTAATTATCGGAAAATCAACTATTTCCGTTGGGTGCGGAACTCCCGCCTTGCGTAAAATGACGCAAGGACAGGCAATATTATGTTAAGTTGGCGGCTGCCGGGGCTTATTTTTTCTTCGGAATGAAGTAGGAGGAGATCAGGACGGCAAGGACGACGGCAGTCAGGAGTATCGAGACGTGGATGAGGCCGGCGCCGACCGCGAGGCCGATGATGGCCGTGACGAAGATGCAGGCTGCAGTGGTCAGTCCGGTCACGCCGTCTTCGTTTTTTATGATCAGTCCCGCTCCGATGAAGCCGATCCCGGTCAGGACTTGGGCTGCGATGCGCCCCGGGTCGCCGTTGTGCAGGTCCATGTTGGCCTGGCATATGTATATGGATACGAGCATCGCCAGCGTGGATCCCAGACAGATTAGGGTGAAGGTCCGCAGGCCGGCCGGGTGCTTGTGGAGCTGCCGTTCGAGGCCTATGCATGCGCCGAGCGCGAGACTTACGAGGAGGCGGGTTATCGCCATTGATTCCGTGATGATCATGGTCTTCAGAGTTTTTCGCAGGCCTGCAGGAGGTCCTGGAAGGTTCTTTCGAAATCGCCCGTGTACCAGGGGTCGGCGACATCGCGGCCGGTCCCGGTGACGGACATCAGCAGGTGGATTTTGTGTTCCGGGTCTTCGGGGATGATGTATCGGATGAGCCTCATGTTCGAGGCGTCCATGCAGTAGATGCGGTCGAAGCGCGCGTAGTCGGCGCGGGTGACGGTCCTGGCCCTCTTGCCGGGGTCGAAGATGATCCCGTGCTGGTTCAGGCTCCTTTTTGCAGGCGGGTAGATCGGGTTTCCGGTCTCTTCGTCCGAGACTGCAGCGGATTCGATGTAGTAGTCGCCTTCCTCGCCGCGCGAGCGGACGATGGCCTTGAGGATGAACTCGGCCATCGGACTCCGGCAGATGTTGCCGTGGCAGACGAAGAGGATGCGTTTCATACGAGCTACGAAGATAGCGATTTTAAGCGACAAAAAAAGAGCCCGGTGTCGGGGCGAGGTGTTTTTGGGGATGAGTTCTATTTTTAATAATTCGGCACTTTCTTCATTGTGATTTGCCCGCCTGTCGGCGGCCACATCACCGCCCCTGCCGGGGGCCGCTGGTAAGCCGTTTTTCAAGGGAAAGCGCCCGGCGGCCGCAGTCGCGGGCTTTTTTTTGCGCCGCGGGGTGGATTCACGAACAGAGCGTGATTTGTCCGCCTGCGGCGGCCACATCACTGGCCCCCTGCCGGGGGCCGCATGTAAGCCGAAAAGAAGAGAAACCTGCAAGCGAGCTCGCGGTTTCTCTTCTTTTCATCTTACGCTCTGTTCGTGATTCCGTTGGGACTCGAACCCAAGACCCACAGCTTAGAAGGCTGTTGCTCTATCCAACTGAGCTACGGAACCCCGTTCCCGTCGGGGCCGCCAGGAGGAGGCCCGGAGATTCGGTTCGCAAAGATAGTCAAAAAAGAAATTATTTTGTAATAAACTTTTTTTGTTCTAACTTTAAACGATTTTTGACCGAATAACCAATTAAAGACAATAAGAGAAATGAAACGTTATTTGATTGCTGCCGCATCGCTGCTTATGGCTTCCGTGATGCTGTTTTCTTGCAAGAAAGATGTTGTTTCCCAGGAGGTTGTGGCAAATTTTGAAGGTGAAATCGAAACTGCCGAGATGGTCAACCTCGGTCTTTCCGTGAAGTGGGCCAGCTGCAATGTGGGCGCTGAATCCCCCGAGCAGTCCGGTACTTTCTTCGCGTGCGGACAGAGCACGGAGATTACCGATGAAGTCGCGAAGGATAATTACACTTACGAGAAGACTACCGATCCCGTTACTGCTTCTCTCGGCACGGGCTGGCGCATGCCTACTGCCGCCGAGATCGCCGAGCTTGCGACCCTCACGGTGGAGAAGGCCCGTTACAACGGAAAGGTCGGTTATGTCGTGACCAGCAACGAAGGCTATTCCGTCTTCTTCCCCTGCACCGGGTACAAGAACGGCGGAAAGATTGCCGGCAATGCCTGCGAGTTCTGGTTTGACGGCCCGACTGCTACCGGCGGAGACGTTGCCCTGTTCAAGGCCGACAGCGACACGACCTGGACCGTTACCGCATCGAAGACCGCTTTCCCTTATGTCGGACTTCCCCTGCGTGGTGTCCACGACTAAAACAACTCTGAGTTGAACTGAAAGGAGGATGTCCGGTCCTCCTTTATTTGTGCCGGCCCGGTGAGAAAACTGCTGCTGCTCCTTATGTCCCTGCTCTCTTCTGCCTTTGCCGGCGCGAAGGGAAAGGCTCCCGTCAATTTCGTCCTGATCAATCTGGACGACAGCGGATACGGGGATTTCAGCTGCTACGGGGCAACAGGGTATCTCACTCCCAACATCGACAGGATGGCCGCAGAGGGCCTGCGTTTCACCCACTTCGAGGCCGCGCAGCCTGTCAGCGGGGCTTCCCGCTGCGCCCTGATGACCGGTTGCTATCCCAACAGGCTGGGATTCCGCGGCGCTCCCGGGCCAGGCTCCAAGATCCGTCTGAACCCGGAAGAAACCACGATAGCCGAAATGCTCAGGGAGAGGGGCTATGCGACGGCTGCGATAGGCAAGTGGCACCTCGGCGACGCCAGGCAGTCGCTACCACTGCACCACGGATTCGACGAATTCTACGGCCTGCCATATTCCAACGACATGGGACCGGCGCATCCCACCCACCCGGAACGATATCCGGACCTGCCCCTTTATGACGGGGACGAAGTCATAGCCCTGAACCCGGACCAGTCCCGTCTTACCGGCGACTACACGGAACGGGCTGTCGATTTCATCCGCCGCAACCGCCGGGGACCGTTCTTCCTCTATCTGGCCCATTCCATGCCCCATGTGCCGCTGGCGGCCGGCGAGGACTTCAAAGGCAAAAGCGGGGCGGGGCTCTACGGGGATGTCATGATGGAACTGGACTGGAGCACCGGGCGCATCCTGGATGAGATCGAAAGGCTCGGGCTGAGTCGCCGAACCCTCGTGATCCTCACTTCCGACAACGGTCCGTGGCTGAATTTCGGCAACTGGGCCGGTTCGGCGGGGGGCTTCCGGGAAGGCAAGATGACCACGTGGGAAGGCGGCAACAGGGTCCCCTGCATCTGCTTCTGGAAGGGGAGGATCCGTCCCGGAGGGGTGTGCAACGCCCTGGCCGTGAACATGGACCTGCTGGCTACATTCGCAGAGCTTTCCGGATCCCGTATGCCGGAGCGCAGGACCGACGGAGTCTCGCTCGTGCCGCTGCTGGATGACCCGGCCGCGCCCTCGCCGCGGAAGAACTTCGCTTATTACTACAATGGAAGCGAGCTGCGCGCGATAACGGACGGCCGCTTCAAGCTGGTGTTCCCGCATGAGGGCGTGGGCTATGAAGGGGGAACGGTCGGCAAGGACGGCAAGCCCGGGAAGACGGTCAGGCTCAAGGTGGCCGCGGAAGAGTTGTACGACCTCTCGACCGACCCCGGGGAGAGGATTGACGTGATTGATTTATACCCGGACAGGGCCGCCTCGCTGCGCGCTGCCGCCGCGTTGATCCGCTCTGATCTCGGGGACAGCCTTACCGGAGTGGAAGGCAATGGATTGAGATTGATTAAACAATGATGATATGAAACATCTCAGGATTGTACTTGCAGCCCTTGCGCTGACAGCTTCGCTTGTCGCCGGCGCTGCCGGAAAGAAGCCGCTCAGGGTCCTTGCGATCGGAAACAGCTTCTCTGTGGATGCAGTGGAGCAGAACCTCTGGGACATCGCCGCCGCTGACGGTGAGCAGATGATTATCGGAAACCTTTACATAGGAGGCTGCCCCCTCGACAAGCACTGGCACAATGCCGAGACCGACGCCAAGGCGTACAGCTACCGGAAGATAGGCCTTGACGGAAAGATGATTACCACCGAAAAATTCCAGCTCTCGAAGGCCCTGGCCGACGAGAAATGGGATGTGGTGACTTTCCAGCAGTCGAGCCCGAATTCCGGCTTGTTCGAAACGTATGAGCCCTACCTCGGGGATCTGGTCGAGTATGTAAAGTACCGTGTGCCGAAGAAGGCCCGCCTGATGTTCCATCAGACCTGGGCTTACGATTCGAGGGCGTCGCATCCGGGTTTCGTGAAGTACGACCGCAACGCGGGAAAGATGTTCAAGGCAATAGTCGAGGCATCCGGAAAGGCATGCGAAAAGTACAAACTCGGGCTCATACCGGCAGGAACCGCGATCCAAAGCGCCAGGACGTCCGAGATAAGGAGCAATGTCAACAGGGACGGGTATCATCTGAACGAGATCGGCCGTTATGTCGCCGCCTGCACCTGGTATGAGGCCTTGACTGGGCGCAGCGTGGTCGGGAACGCATACGACGCTCCCCACGTTGAACCATGGATGAAGGAAGTCGCGCAGGCAGCGGCCCATGCCGCCGTCCTCGAGCCAGGGAAGTCCCAGAAGGTCGGTCCCGCGGCAGCCAAGACCATAAGGGACGAGGCCCTCGTCGCGCCGTACACCCTCCCGGATCCCCTGCTGATGGCTGACGGGACCCGCGTCACCACCCCCGAACAGTGGTGGAAGGCACGCCGTCCCGAACTGCTTAAGATCTTCACGGAAGAGGTGTACGGAAAGTCGCCGAAGCCATCCAAGGATTTGCACTACGAAATTGTCGAGCAGTCTTCGGATGCATTCGGAGGTCTCGCGACGCGGAAACAGGTAAAGCTTTATCTCACAAAGTCCGAGAAGTATTGCCTTAACCTATTGGTTTACCTCCCCAACGCTGTCGAAGGACCTGCTCCCGTCTTCGTCGGGATTAATTTCAAGGGCAACTGGGGCACTACCGAAGACCCTGCCGTGCTGATGCCCGACAAGGCCCAGCTGAAAAGATACGGCATAGTCGATAATTACGAGAGGGGGGTCAATGCCCGCCGCTGGCCTATGGAGCAGATCCTTAAAGGCGGATACGGAGTCGTCACGTTCTACCGCGGCGATGCCGATCCCGATTTCCATGACGGATTCCGCAACGGCGTGACCCCGATAATCTACAATAAGGGACAGAACTGGCCGGAGCCTGACCAGTGGGGCAGCATCTCAGCATGGGCCTGGTGCCTCAGCCGTGCGGCTGATTATTGCGAAAAGGACGCTGACATCGACGCGGAGCGCATGGCCGTTATAGGCCACAGCCGCCTCGGCAAGACCTCGGTCTGGGCCGGAGCGCAGGACGAAAGGTTCAAGGTCGTGATTTCGAACTGCTCCGGCGAGGGCGGCGCAGCCCTGACCCGCCGCGTGTTCGGCGAGACGGTGCAGGACCTGAACCATCATTTCCCGCACTGGTTCTGCCATAATTTCTACAAATACAACGGAAAGGATACGGAGATCCCGTTCGACCAGCATGAACTGCTGGCCCTGATAGCTCCCAGGGCTCTGTACGTGGCTGGAGCCGACGGGGATGAGTGGGCCGATCCCGTCGGGCAGTTCGAAGCCGCCAGGGCCGCTTCCGAGGTGTATGAGTTCCTGGGCCTTCCCGGCCTTATGATAAAGGAATATCCGGCGGTCGAGACGCCTTCGATCGAGGGCAACATCGGCTTCCACAACCGTCACGGCAAGCACGACATCCTCGAGTACGACTGGGCGCAGTATATCGCGTTCGCGGACAAGTATTTCAAGAAATAAGCCTCAGCGCTTTCCCACTTTCAAGGTGAGCCTGACAGGCTTCCCGTCCATCCGGACGGTGTAATAATTACCGAGCAGACCGGCTATGGGGTTGAATGCCAGCCCGTCAGGCCGGCCTGTTTTTTCCTCGGATACTTCTGCTTTCGAGCGGATGCTTATCCTTGAAGCTCCGTAGTCCTGCGGAAGGACAACAGGCAGGATGAAGTGTCCCGTGCCGGAGGCTTCGATCATGAGCCTGTTGCCAGACAAGCGATACCGCAGGCGGAATGGATTGCCTCTCCGCCCGTTCCCGTCGGTGAGCGTTCCTTCGACGGTGACAGCGACCCTGCGTCCGTTTCCTTTGACCGTGATCTTTGCGTCCTTGTCATAGACGTTTGAGAATGCGCCGTCTTCAATCCTGGGGGTGAAGCAGCGTGTCGTGTCGTCGTGCACGGGCCACTGCATGTTCTGCGGCTCGTCCGTGTTGTAGACCATGGACGTCCCTGCGAGCAGAAGGCCGGCCCTGCGGTGGTACAGCAGCGAGATGCTGCCTCCGGCAGTGGTCTGGCCCTCGCGGTTGAACCAGTTGTCGGTGTTGTTGACGGTAGCCCTCCAGTTGCGGGTGCCGATGAGATAGACGTCCCTGCTGGGGATGTGCTTGACTCCGAACGCCTTTTCGGAAGGAAGAGCGGGGCAGAAGACGTCTTCGAGCGAGGAAAAATCGCTGTCTATCCAGTCCGGAAGGGGTTTGACGTGGCAGAAGGAATGGTGGACGCAGGCCGGCTCCCCGGCCTTCCCGTAGTAGAGGCCTCCTGTCAGAAGACTGTGCGGCCCCGTGCACTTTCCGTAGAGGGCAAGGGTGTATTCCGCAGCCCTCAGGGCCTCGGGATGGCCGTGGCGGGCCATGGCGGACAGCATGGGGAGGATGCCGTCCGAAGTGCGGCTGCCCCAGTAGGACCATTTGTTGGACCTGGTCCCGAAACTGTTGTCCAGACCTCCGTCAGGCAGAATGAAGTCCATATGGGCTTCCGCGCAACAAAGAAGTTCTTCCATCATCTCTCCGTCCGCAGCCATTTCAGCATATTCGAAGAGCAAGGGAAGAGATTCTTCCACGTTGTATCCTATGTCTATTCCTCGAAGTCCCCTCGGGCTTACATACACCGACGGATGGGTCTCGCCGACGAGAAGTCCGTCCGGGGCGACGTGCCTGAGGATCGTTTTCGCCTGTTCCCGGGCGAGGGAGCGGAAACGCTCCTGCCCTGTGAGCCGCCATGCAAGTTCGAAGCAGAGAGGCCTGGCAGCCTGATAGTTGACGTTGAGCCGGCCGAGGGGCTGGGCTGTCCACCAGACTATGTATTCGCTCTGGCGGACGAAAAGGTCGAGCCACGCGTCGTGCAGTTCCTTCGGCAGGACATCCCCGAAGCGGAGAAGCGTCTTTCCAAGGGCGATCTGGCTGAATTCGGTGATCCCGCGCCACTCGCTGTCGTAGTCGTTTTTATATGAGCCGTCGCTCTGCTGCATGTGGGCCTCGCCCCAGCTGACGGCGTTCTTTGCAAAATCGAGATATTTGCTTTCACCTGTTCTCCGCCATAGCCAGGTCATCGGCCAGACCGTGTCTATGATGCGTCCGTGGGCTATCCCGCAGGCGGGGCATCTGACATTCCCGGCTTCCTGCCCATCAGTTATCTTGAGTGAAAGGAGAGCGTCGGACCATTGGAAAAGAAGTTCTTCCGCACGTGATTTCGTGCTGGCGGCAAGTTCGTCTGCGCCGTATTCAGTTCTGTTTCCGGTTGCTGAAGCGGAGGCGCAGGCCAGAAAGACGGCGGCGATGGTTATGAGTTTCTTCATGGCTCTATTTTTTCCGGTGGTTCCGGGACCACAGGCCGTAGACTTCGCTGACGTTGCCGGCCGTGATGAAGGCGGGGATGTCCTCGTCCTTGATCCATTTCATCAGGTCTGCGAATTCATCTTTCGTCAGGAGGCTCTGTATCTCCCGGCCCTTTTCGCCGGAATAGCCGCCCGTGACTTCGTACAGGGAGCAGGTGCGTCCTATCGTGCCTACTATGTACCGCCGGATGCGTTCATGCTCTTTCGAGACTATGCAGACGCGTTTGCGGCGGTTGAGGGTCATAGTGAAGCGGTCCACGATGATGCCGTTGATCCATGTGCCGAGGAGTCCTATGATCACGATGCGGAAGGGGTTGACGGCGAATGCGGTGCAACAGATGACTATGCCCGCTATCGAGACCGAGGCGCCGATGTCGAAATGGAAATACTTGTTGATGATCTTCGCCAGGATGTCAAGGCCGCCGGTCGAGGCGTTGATGCTGAACATTATGGCCTGGGACGCGCTGAGGATCAGCACGAAGCAGAGAAGGTCGAACCATAGGTCTCCCATGACCGAAGGGTACTGCGAGTCCGGCGCGATAAGCCTCTCGTAAGGGCATATCTTTTCCCAGAGATCCATCATGGGACCGAGGATCAGGGCGGTGTATGCGGTCTTCAACCCGAACTCGCTGCCTATTAGAAAGTATGCAAGGATGAGCAGGACGACGTTGATGAGGAGGACCACCGTGGAGACCTTTATCACGATTCCTGCCTGGGCGAAAATGGCGCTTATGACTATCGAAAGACCGGAAATGCTGCCTATGACCAGTTTGCTGGGTACGAGGAAATAATAGACGGAAGCGGCCGCGATGAACATCCCGAGCGTCATGATGAACAGTTCTTTCCAGAACTTGCCTCCCGCAAGGGGCTTGAGGATTTCCTTCAGGTTTGACATTGGTTATCTGTTTTAGCATGACAAATATAGCTATTTTTAGTATCTTTGTCAGTTATTTGCAGTGTATGTTCGAGATACTATCCAAGGAAATGCTCACTCCGGTGACTTGCCGGATGAAGGTTTCCGCACCGAGGCTCGCCAAGGCAGCCCAGCCCGGTCAGTTCCTTATCGTCCGCGCTGACGAAAACGGGGAACGCATCCCGTTGACCATAAGTGATTACGACGCATCCGAAGGGACGGTCACGATCGTGACGCAGTCCATCGGAGTTTCTTCCACCATAATAAACTCCAAGGAACCGGGCGAGCGTTTCGCCGACGTGGTCGGGCCCCTGGGCCTGCCGTCCGAGTTCGTAAAGATGGACCCGGAGACGCTCGCGGCGCAGAAGTACGTCTTCATCGCCGGAGGAGTCGGGACCGCGCCCGTCTATCCCCAGGTCAAATGGCTGCACGAACACGGAGTGCCCGTGGATGTCATCATCGGCGCCCGCACCAGGGACCTTCTCATCTACACTGAAGAGCTCGGAAGCGCCTGCGACAACCTTTATCTCTGCACCGACGACGGTTCGGAAGGCTTCCATGGTGTCGGGACCGCGATGCTCGAAAAGCTTGTCGCCGAAGGGAAGAAGTACAGCATGGCCGTCGCCATCGGCCCCATGATCATGATGAAGTTCTCGACCCTGACCTGCAAGAAGCTGGGCATACCCATCACGGTCAGCCTGAACACCCTTATGGTGGACGGCACCGGGATGTGCGGGGCCTGCAGGGTCAGCGTGGGCGGCCGCACGAGGTTCGCCTGTGTCGAAGGGCCCGAGTTCGACGGATATGAAGTCGATTTCGACGAGGCGATGCGGCGCCAGGGCCAGTACAAGGCCGAAGAAACAGCCGCAATGGAGAATCACAAATGCAAAATAGGGAGGGGATAGACTATGCCTAACAGGATACCCAGAGTGCCGGTCCGCGAACAGGACCCCAAGGTCAGGGCGACCAATTTCGACGAGGTTTGCTACGGCTACAACCTCGAAGAGGCCATGCTGGAAGCATCCAGATGCCTCCACTGCAGGAATCCGAGGTGCATCCAGGCCTGCCCGGTCAATATCAAGATTCCCAATTTCATAGGCCATGTGGTCTCCGGAGACATCGCCGCCGCTGCGGCCGTAATTGCGGAGGATTCGTCCCTTCCTGCCGTCTGCGGACGTGTCTGCCCGCAGGAAAGTCAGTGCGAAGGCAGCTGCGTGCTCGGAGTCAAGGGCGAGAGCGTTGCCATCGGCAAGCTCGAGAGGTTCGTTGCCGACTGGAGCAGGGAAAATGCTTCCGGGCATGAAGTGAAGACGGCCCCGGCCGGCGCTGCGAAAGTCGCGGTCATAGGGTCCGGTCCTGCCGGGCTGGCCTGCGCGAGCGACCTTGCGAAAGCCGGGTATGACGTGACCATCTTCGAGGCCCTGCACAAGGCCGGGGGAGTGCTGGAGTACGGCATACCCGAATTCCGCCTGCCCAAGGACAGCGTGCTGAAAGCTGAAATCGACGAAGTCCGGGCCCTCGGGGTCAAGATCGAGACTGATGTGATCATAGGCCGCACCATCACTATCGACCAGCTCTTCGACGAGGAAGGTTTCAAGGCCGTGTTCATCGGCACCGGAGCCGGCCTGCCGAAGTTCATGGGCATCCCCGGGGAGAACCTGAACGGGGTCTTTTCCGCCAACGAGTTCCTGACGCGCAACAACCTCATGAAGGCCTTCCGGGAGGACTATCTGACTCCCATCCACGCCGGAAAGAGCGTCTGCGTCGTCGGAGGAGGCAACGTGGCCATGGACGCCGCCCGCACGGCCCTGAGGCTCGGGGCCCATACGACCATAGTCTACCGCCGCACGGAGGTGGAGCTTCCCGCCCGCGTCGAGGAGGTCCATCATGCGCAGGAGGAAGGCATCGAATTCGCCATGCTGACCAATCCCGTCGAGATTCTCGGCGACGAGAAGGGCTGGGTGCGCGCCCTCAGGTGCGTCAAGATGCAGCTGGGCGAGCCGGATGCGTCCGGGCGCCGTTCCCCCGTGCCCGTCGAAGGGTCCGAATTTGAAATTCCCACCGAGGTCGTGATCATGGCTCTCGGTACTTCTCCCAACCCGCTTATCAGCTCGACTACGGCCGGGCTGGAGACGACGCGGCGCGGGTGCCTCGTGGCCGACGAAGCCGGAGCCACGACGCGCCCCGGCGTGTTCGCCGGCGGTGACGCCGTCACCGGCGCCGCGACCGTCATTCTCGCGATGGGTGCCGGACGCAAGGCTGCTGCCGCCATCGACGAGTACCTGAAGTCACTCTGAACATGCAGTTGATATGAAAACAAGCACCCTGGCCCTCCTGCCGGCCCTTGCGCTGACGCTGGCCGCCGTTTCTTGCAAAATGGAAAACCCCCTTCTCAATGAATCCCCGCTGCCATATGGCGCGCCGCAGTTCGACAAGATAAAGAACTCCCATTACATGCCGGCTTTCGAGGCCGCGATAGCCGAGGGAAAGGCCGAAATCGACGCGATAGCCGGCAATCCCGAGCCCCCGACCTTCGAGAATACGGTCGAGGCCCTGGAGTACTGCGGAGAAAAGGAAGAACGCATATCCTCCATCTTCTACAACCTGATGGAGGCCGACACGGATGCAGAGATGCAGGAAATCGCGGAAAAGCTTTCCCCGATGATGACGGAATACTCTCTCTATCTAACTCTAAACGAGAAGATATTCCAAAGGGTCAAGGCCGTCTGGGACGCGAGGGAAACTCTTTCCCTCGACAGGGACCAGGAGCGTCTTCTCGAAAAGACATACAAGGGCTTCGTGTTCAATGGGGCGAACCTTTCCCCCGAGGACAAGGAACGTTACGGCAAACTCGAGGAGGAACTGAGCCTGCTGCGGCTCAAGTTCGGCAAGAACGTCCTTGCCGCGACCAACGCCTTTACCCTCGACATCACGGACGAGGCTGACCTTGAGGGCCTCCCGCAGTACGTCATCGACATGGCCGCCGCCACGGCCGCCGAGAAGGGCAGGACCGGCTGGGTATTCGACCTCTCGGCCCCGAGCTACTCCCCGTTCATGAAATTCAGCGCCAGGCGCGACCTGCGCGAAAAGCTCTGGGTGGCATACCGCAGCCGCGCCTTCGAAGGCAAGTTCGACAACCAGGAAGTCTGCCGCCAGATTGCAGGAAAGCGCATCGAGATTGCCAACTTGCTGGGGTACAGGACCTTCGCTGACTATTCCCTCGATGACAGGATGCTGAAGGACGTTGACCATGTCCGTTCATTCATGAAGGAACTGACCGACCCGTCCCTTCCCGCAGCCCGCAAGGACGTCGAAGAAGTCCTCGCCTATGCGCGCGAGAACGGTTTCGAAGATAACGAACTGAAGGCCTGGGACTTCGCATACTGGGCGGAGAAAATGCGCGTCGCCCGCTACGACCTCAGCGACGAGGAACTCAAGCCCTACTTCAAGCTCGAAAACTGCATCGATGCGGTCCTCGGACTCGCCACCCGCCTATACGGCCTGCAGTTTACGGAGCGCAAGGATATCCCCGTGTACCACAAGGACGTCAAGGTCTTCGACGTGACGGACGAAAGCGGCCGCCACATGGCCCTGTTCTACTGCGACTTCTTCCCCCGCGAGAGCAAGAGGGGAGGAGCCTGGATGACCGAGTTCCGCGGCCAGAGCATACGGGACGGCGTCGAGCGCAGGCCGTTCATCTCGATAGTCTGCAACTTCTCCAAGCCCACCAAGGACGCTCCGTCGCTGCTGACGCACGACGAACTGACGACCTTCCTGCACGAGTTCGGCCATTCCCTGCACGGGATCCTTGCCGAAGGCCGCTACCCGTCGCTCACCGGCACCAACGTGGACCACGACTTCGTGGAGCTCCCCTCGCAGATAATGGAGAACTGGGCTTTCGAGCCGGAATACCTCAAGAGTTTCGCGCGCCGTTACGACACCGGCGAGGTCATCCCCGATGAACTGATTGCCAAGATCGTGGCCGCGAAGAACTACCTTGCCGCCTACTTCCAGATCGGGCAGCTCCAGTACGGCACCCTCGACATGGCATGGCACAGCCTCGAAAAGCTTCCCGACTGCAGCGCGAACGAGTTCGAGAAGAAGGCCCTTGCCCCGCTCCGGGTGCTGCCGGCCGATTCCCGCGTCTGCACCTCCACTTCGTTCAGCCACATCTTCAAGGGCGGGTATGCCGCCGGATATTACTCCTACAAATGGGCCGAAGTGCTCGAAGCCGACGCGTTCTCCCTCTTCGAGGAGAAAGGCATCTTCAACAGGGAAGTCTCAGACAGTTTCCGCCGCGAGATCCTCAGCCGTGGCAGCAGCGAGGACGAGGCCGTCCTCTACCGCAACTTCCGCGGCCATGACCCCAAGCCTGAAGCCCTCCTCATCAAGCTCGGGATTATCGAAGGGAACTGATTATTTCCTTCGGAGTGTCAGAAGGAGGTAACTGACAAGGCCGGAGACCATGATGGTGATGGCCTGGGATTCGTGGGCAAGGGTCGCATAGACAATCCCGGTCTCCCAAGGCACTCCGAAGAGGCCGCTGAGGGTCAGCGTGACGAAATAATGGTAGGTCCCGAATCCGCCGGGGGCGGGGACCATCGACGAGAGGCTGCCCGCCGCCATAAGGAGAAGGGCGTCCATGATGGTCAGGTGGCCTACCGCTGGGAAGGCTTGTATTATGCACACGCACATGAACCAGTAGCATGTCCAGATACCGACGGAATAAATCAGGAACCACCCCTTGTGGTGCATTTTCCCGACAGACTTGATTCCCTGCCACATTCCGTCCATCAGGCCGTAAACCTTGGCGCACAGGCGGCTGCGGTCTCTCAGCTTCACGATGGCGAAAAAGAGTGCGGCAAGCAGCAGCAGGGCTCCGGCTGGAATGAGCCAGGCCCCCTGGCCCAGCTTCGCTACGAGCGGCTGCCAGATGTTCCCGGCGAAGAAGCTGCCCGCCCCTCCCCAGTCGCACAGCAGTACGAGCAGGTAAACCATCACGATGAGCAGCAGGTCCCAGGCCCGCTCGAGGATTATCGTGCCGAAGGTCTTGTCGAAGCCGGCCTTGTCCGTGGAGACGACAGCGCTGCGGGCCACTTCTCCCGATGCGGGAATGATGCAGTTCGAAAGGTGGCAGATGCAGACGGCGGCGATGGTCCGAGCCCGGCTGATGCCGGCGTCAAGGGGCTTCAGGAGCATGTTCCAGCGCAGCCCGCGGAGAACGGACGACAGAAGTCCGAGGCACATCGAAACGGCGACCCACGCCCAGTGTGTCTGCTTCAGACCGGCGGCGAATTCTTTCCAATCCACACGCCTGAAGGAGAACCACAGAAGGACTCCCGCCAGCGCGAATGAGAGTATGTATTTGAGCGCTTTTCCCAGTTTCGGATTCATGTCGCCGCAAATTTAAGAATTAAATAGTATATTCCCGCTATGCGGGCATTTCCTGCTGCACCTCGGAAAACCAAATAAATTTGTTTTTCTCTCGGTTTGCAAGTAAATTTGTTTCTTGCAAAAACCGTACTATATGAAATCCATCCTTGGAATAGGAAACGCCCTCACGGATATCCTGGCTGTTCTTCCGGACGACACGCTCCTTCGGGAGTTCCATCTCCCCATCGGGAGCATGCAGCACGTGGACAAGGAGACGGGGGACAAGATCTGGACGGCGCTGAGGCCTCTCGGGGTGCATTATGTCGCCGGCGGGTCGGCCGCTAACACGATTACTTGCGCCGCTATCCTCGGGATGCCTTCCGGCTTCATCGGAAAGGTCGGGGACGACGAACTGGGGCATCTTTTCCAGTCCGACCAGGAGCAGTACGGGGTGCGCTGCAACCTGCTGAAGGGCAGGGATCCTTCCGGCCGCTCGATGGTCTTCATCTCGGGGCCCAATGCCGAGCGGACCTTTGCCGTGTATCTCGGGGCGGCCCTCGAGCTCGTGCCGGAGGACCTCCGGCCGGAGTATTTCGAGGGGTACGACTATTTCCATATCGAAGGCTATCTGGTGCAGAACCAGGCGCTTATCCGCCGGGCCGTGGAGATGGCGAAGGCGGCGGGGTGCATTATCTCGATCGACATGGCCTCATACAATGTCGTCGAGTCCAACGCCACTTTCCTGCACGACCTTATCGACCGTTATGTAGATATCGTGTTCGCCAACGAAACGGAGTCCAAGGCCTTCACGAAGAAGGAAAATCCCCGTGAGGCCCTCGACGAGATAGCCGGCAGTTGCAAGATCGCCGTCGTCAAGGTCGGCAAGGACGGCAGCTGGGTGAAGTCAGGGGACGAGGTCCATTTCATAGAGGCCTGGCCCGCCTCCCCTGTGGATGCCACAGGAGCGGGCGACACTTATGCCGCAGGCTTCCTCTATGCCCATGCACAGGGGTATCCCCTGGAGGTTTGCGGCGAGATAGGCTCGATCATTGCGGCGAAGGTGGTCGAGGTGATAGGAACCAAGATAGACATCCCGCGCTGGCGCGACGCCAAGCTGGAAATACGCGACCTATGCTCGAATCTCTGAAATCCGCCCTGCGCAAAAGGGCCCTCAGGCGCCACGTGAGCGCAGTCCCGACCGGCATCGTCCCTCTTGGGAAGGTGCGGAAGGTCACCGTGTTCATGGACGCCGGGCAGGAGGACGCTTCCGGATGCGCGAAGGCTGTCCGGGAGTGGTTCGCCGGGAAGGGGAAGGAATTGCGCATATACGCCCTCGCGCCCTCGAAGGATACGCCTCCGGTGGACGGAGCCTTGAACCTGCGCCCGGCCTCGCTTGATCTCCTCGGCCGCGTTCGCCGTTCGAAAAAGGTACCCGCCGTGGACGGGAAGGAGGATCTTTTCATCTCCCTTTTCGACGGAGATCCCTTCGCCGTGGAGTATGCCGCCGTTTCGAGCGGGGCGTCCTTCAAGGTCGGCCGTGTCCAGCTCCCCGGGGACATGTACGACCTCGTGGTCAATGCTCCCGAAGGTGAGAACTGCACGCAGGAAGCGGCCTTCGCGGAAATGGTAAAACTAATGGGAATCATAAAATGACAGATAGATGAAACGTGTTGTCCTGTTGATCGCCGTTGCACTGCTGGCCCTCCCGGCCGGCTCGCAGGAAAAGCAGCTTCCCGCCTGGCAGGAAGGTTGTCTTGATATCCATAACATCGCCACCCGGTGCGGAGATTGTACCTTCATCGTGATGCCCGACGGTACCACGATGCTGATAGACGCCGGTGACATGCGGAAGTCAACCTGGGACACGCATGCCCTTCCCGACGATTCCCGCACTCCCGCTGAGTGGATCGTGAACTACATCGGCAAGGTCGCGAAGCCCGGGACAGGGAAGATTGATTATATGATGCTGACCCATTTCCATGCCGACCACATGGGCAACGTCAAGGCCCTTGTCCCCGGGAAGCACGGGTACAAGGTCGCCGGCCTTTCCGAGGTCGGGGAGCATCTGCCTTTCGGCAAGATCGTGGACCGCGGCTGGCCGGATTATTCCTTCCCGTCTGAGGCGTACGTGGACAAGTCCAACAAGGGCTTCATGCCCGAGTACCGCAAGTTCGTCGAGTATCAGGTGACGGAAGGTGGGGCCGTGGCCGAGAAGTTCGCCGTCGCTTCGAAGACCCAGTTCTCCCTCGTGCATGATCCTGCGGCCTACAAGGGGAAGTTCGAGATATTCAACGTGGCGGGCAACGCGTCCCGCGCCACCGGCAAGGGCAAAAAGACGGTCAGGATGTACACTTCGTCCGAGAACCCTGAAAAGTTCGACGAGAACATGTTCAGCTGCGCCATCCGCCTGCAGTACGGCAAGTTCGTGTATTATAACGGAGGCGACCTTTCGGGCAACAACTACGGTCCCGGCAAATCTCCCGCCCATAACCGCGACTATGAGTCCCAGATAGCCGACCTCGTCGGCAAGGTGCAGGTGCTGAAGGCAGACCACCATGGCTGGAAGGATACCTGCAACCCTTATTTTCTCTGGCGTCTCGCCCCCGAGGCCGTGGTCTTCCAGGCCAGCCACATCCGCCATCCCTGGTGGGAGACGGTCCGCCGCCTTATCGACCCCCAGCTGCCCGGCGCGAGGGAACTGTACGTGACTTCGGATTCGGGCAAGGTGAACATCCCCGACGAGCTCTGGGAGCACCTGCACAAGCCCGGCCACGTCGTGATCAGGGTTTATCCCGGCGGCGACAGCTGGCAGGTGTTCGTGCTGGACGCGCGTTCCGGAGACTACCGCGTGATAGAAGAATCAGATTTGAAGAAACTTTAATCGTATGAGAGATATTTTCCTGACCAATACGCTGACGCACCGCAAGGAACTGTTCGTGCCCGTGAATCCGGGCCATGTGGGTATGTATGTCTGCGGTCCGACCGTTTACGGCGACGCGCATCTCGGGCACGCCCGCCCGGGAATCACCTACGACGTGCTTTTCAAGCTCCTGCGGCACCTCGGCTACAAGGTCCGCTATGTGCGCAACATCACCGACGTTGGCCATCTGGAGAACGATGCCGACGAAGGGGAGGACAAGATAGCGAAGAAGGCCAGGCTCGAGCAGCTGGAGCCGATGGAGGTCGTCCAGACCTATACCCTGCGCTACCATGAGGCCATGCGCCTTCTGAATGTCGCGCCGCCTTCGATCGAGCCCCGCGCTTCCGGACACATCGTGGAGCAGATAGAGGCCGTCAAGAAGATCCTTGCGGCCGGTTATGCCTACGAGAGCAACGGCAGCATCTATTTCGACGTGCGCAAGTACAACGAGGACCATAAGTACGGCATCCTTTCCGGCCGCAACCTCGAGGATACGCTCGAAGGGACCCGCAGCCTCGACGGCCAGGACGACAAGAGGGCCCCGTTCGACTTCGCCCTCTGGAAAAAGGCCGAGCCGCAGCATATCATGAGGTGGCCATCCCCTTGGGGCGAAGGCTTCCCCGGCTGGCACCTCGAGTGCTCCGTGATGGGGGAGAAGTACCTCGGCCACGAGTTCGACATCCACGGCGGCGGCATGGACCTGATGTTCCCGCACCATGAGTGCGAGATCGCCCAGAACGTCGCTTCCCGCGGCACGCAGGGCGTGCATTACTGGGTCCACAACAACATGATCACCATCGGCGGGCAGAAGATGGGCAAGTCACTCGGGAACTTCATCACCCTGCCGGAGCTTTTCTCCGGTTCGCATCCGAAGCTCAGCCAGGCTTACAGCCCGATGACCATACGTTTCTTCGTCCTGCAGGCCCATTACCGCGGGACTCTGGATTTCTCCAACGACGCCTTGCAGGCGGCCGAGAAGGGATTGAAGCGCCTGATGCAGGCTTCGCGCGACCTTCACGCCATGGCAGGGGCGAAGGCTCCGGCCTTCCCGTACGGAGAGATTTCCGAAGCAGTTGCGCCTGAGGTTTGCGGCGCCGATTCGGCCGAGATCAAGGCCGTTTTCGACGGTGTGTACGAAGCCCTTTGCGACGATATGAACACTCCCGTCGCCCTTTCGCACATCGCGGAAGCCGTGCGCATCATCAATTCCGCGAAGGCTGGCTCGCTGATGCTTTCCGCCGCCGACCTGGCCGCGCTCGTGCAGATCTTCGACGACATAGTGTTCGGCGTGCTCGGTCTTCGTGACGAGGAGGCGGCCGCCGGCTCTTCCGTCAACGTCATCGACGGCCTCATGAAGATGGTCCTCGAGCAGAGGGCCGCCGCCAGGGCCGCGAAGGACTGGGCCGCTTCCGACCATATCCGGGACAGCCTCAAGGCTCTCGGCATCACTGTCAAGGACACTAAAGACGGCGCGGAATGGACTCTGGATTGAAATTCATCTCCTGGAACGTGAACGGCCTCCGTGCCGTTGCGGGGAAGGGCTTCGCCGATATTTTCGTCGACCTTGACGCGGATTTCTTCTGCCTTCAGGAGACGAAGTTGCAGGCCGGCCAGATAGACCTCGAGTTCCTCGGATACCGGTCTTTCTGGAATTATGCCGACAAGAAGGGCTATTCCGGCACGGCCATCTATACGAAGCACGACCCCCTTTCCGTCGTGAACGGGATCGGGGTCGACGAGCACGACCATGAAGGCCGCGTAATCACCCTCGAGATGCCGGATTTCTATCTGGTGGACGTGTATGTCCCCAATTCGCAGGACGGCCTGCGCCGGCTGGATTATCGCATGCGCTGGGAGGATGATTTTCGGGCGTATCTCCGCAGCCTGGCCTCGCGCAAAGGGGTCGTGGTGTGCGGGGACATGAACGTGGCGCATCAGGAGATTGACCTGAAGAATCCGGATACCAATCATTTCAACGCCGGTTTTTCCGATGAGGAGCGGGGCAAGATGACCGAGCTCCTGGGCGCCGGTTTCCATGACACTTGGCGTGAATTGAATCCCGACGGGGTCAAATATTCATGGTGGTCTTACCGCATGGCCGCCCGCGAGAGGAACGTTGGTTGGCGTATCGATTATTTCCTTGTTTCCGACTCCCTGCGTCCCCGGGTCGCTTCCGCGGATATCCACAACGAGATTTTCGGCTCCGACCATTGCCCTGTCGAACTGGTGCTCGGATAGAAGTATAGTCCGTTTTTATATTAATTGTTTCCGGCGCTGCGGCGAAAACGGAAAAAACGTCTATTTTTGTCATCATGAAAGCTTTAGTCACAGCGGTTGTTTTTCTCGCAGCCAGCGTCTTGTCCTGCTCGTGCAAGGGCGAGGGCCCCGAAAAAGGGGAGAGAATCCGGTTTTCCGGGTCGTCATATGTCCGTGAAGTGGAGCGTGTCAAGGATGATTATGAGTATCCGGCCGCCGGAGCCCGCGCTGTTTACAGCCCTTCATTGGCGCAGCGCTACTATCGTCCGATAAGGATCGATTACAACAAGAAGACCCCGGATTATGTCGATAA
>JAEEGL017127687.1_pt1 | contig 32740 bp, 32 predicted proteins | sample 9134231 | NCBI WGS metagenome assembly JAEEGL01 (sample SAMN16246548, study PRJNA631951) | gut metagenome | biome: gut microbiome; feature: rumen; material: fiber-attached | host: Bos | place: Iran: Karaj | collected 2018-10
ACCGATAAAAGTTCTGGTCCCGGCAGGTCTGCTGGAGGGGTGTGAACCATCCTAAATTGCAATTTCTCTCAAAAGGGATGGTTCTTATGTAACCACTGGCGGGGGTGGACCATCCTAAATTGTGGTTTTTCTCAAAAGGGATGGTTCCGAGGTAGTCTCTAACGGGGTGTGAACCATCCTAAATTGCAATTTCTCTCAAAAGGGATGGTTCGGAAACTTTGATTTCCGTCCCACAGCCAGAACTTTTGACTAAAACCGTTAAAAGTTCTGGTCCCGGCAGGTCTGCTGGAGGAGATGGACCATCCTAAATCGAGAAAATCACAAAAATGGAGGGTTCTGGATCCTAGAAACTGTAAAAAATCAAAAATGTTCAAATAGTCTAGATAGCTCGAAATAATAGCTCGAAATAATAGCTCGAAGTAATAGCTAGTAAAAAAGCTCGAAATAATAACTCAATAAAAGCTAGAAACATTATCCAGAAAAAAAAGTTTGACATTTTACCACATTTATAATATCGTATTTTCAACGATGTATATATATTACTTCATTACTTTCGAAACTTTCATAAAAATCAAAAAATATCTCCAAATCTCTCTACTCTTTTTAAGATTTTTGGAAACTTGGTTTAAAAATAAAAGTTGAGATAAATCCAAGTATTATATCTATAAAAAAAGGAATAACTATGACAATTTGGTTTAGATTTATAAAAAACTCCAAACTTTTAAAGGATGAAACAATTATAGATGAGTCGGATAAAACTCGTACTAAAAAGATATTTGCTGCTATAGATAAGCTTTGTTATAATCACGATTTAAGCCATCCTGCGTGGCTTGAGTCAAATATAAATGAATTTAAGAGAACTTCAAAAACCCGATTCAGGAAAGATAATTTCATAGATGAAATAGAGTTTGATTTTCTGGAAATGATAGTTCTCGAAGAGGACATACCGAATTAAAAAATTCTCAAGTATCTAATTGAGTTAAACCTCTATAATACTGATACTTGAGAATCTGATTTTTATGTAAACCTGATTTTTCATAATCCTGATTTTTCATAATCTTGATTTTTCATAATCCTGATTTTTGCTAAACTTGATTTTTATAGAAACTTGTTTTTTATGTAAATCAGATTCTATAGTTTCATAAACTTAGGTTTTCTACCTTCATAAACTGCTGTATACCTAAATCCTATACTCTTTAATATATCTTCTGCTTTATCAAAGCAGTGTCCTAAATACTCGGTAGAATGAGCATCAGACCCTATGGTTATAACTTCTCCACCTTTTTCTTTGTATAGCTTTAATATTCTCTCGTGCGGATTAGGATGATTAAGACCTGCCTTAAATCCGGCAGTATTAAGTTCTATCCCCTTACCATCTTCTATCACCATGGATAAAATTGCTTCGATAATATCGATATTATCGTCAATATAAGAATTAATCAGCTCTTCTTTAGATGCTTTGGATATAAAAGATGTTAAGTTTTTATCTCCTTCTCTTAAAGCAGGCACGTACCTTACCATATAATCTATATGACCAACCACATCATAATCCTTCCATATTTTGACATTATTTAATATAGTTTCATAATAATGCTTTAGTTGATCTTTTACGCTTTTTCCCTCCCAGTATTCTATATAATAAGGGTCTTTATTATCTACCAGATGTGTGGAAGCTATTACAAAATCGAATTTATGGCAGGATAATAGTTTTTTCCCTTTCTCAAGCATATCTTCTTTAATTCCGAGTTCTATGCCTGTTCGTAAGTTTATGCTTTCAGCATAGATGCTTTTAAGTCTCTCAATTTCACTCATATATGCCTTTACATCGAATTCAAATAGATATTCATCCTCTGGTACATCGCAAAAATCACCTGTATGAGGATAGTTATAATCCATGTGATCAGTAAAGCAGATAGAACCAAGGCCCAGCTCTATCCCTCTTTTCACCTGATTTTCCATGGGTTCATCACTATCTATAGAAAATATAGTATGTAAATGATTGTCTGCTGATATCATACTTTTAGCTCCTCAAGTGTAATTTTTTCATAAAGAGGCGATGCCTTTCTCTGCCTGGTCAGCTCTACAAGCCCTAATTTTGTCATATCTATAACACTGCACCTTATCGGATCCTGTGATACAGCATCTTCTAAACTCTTTAGAACTTCCTTTTTGTTCTCCTTATCCTTCATATCGATAAAATCAACTATAATGATACCAGAGATATTTCTAAGTCTCAATTGCCTTGCAACCTCTAAAGCGGCCTCTAAGTTAGTTTTAAGAACCAAAGCTTCTTTTCCCTTCTTGCTTCTGATATCCTTTCCTGTATTGACATCTATGGATGTAAGAGCATCGGTATGCTGTATGATTAAGTATCCTCCGCTCTTAAGCCAAACCCGCTCTTTCAAAGCCTCCTCTACATGCTTTTTAGTTGCAGTAATCATCTCCATAGGTCCCTTACTCTCATCCCAAAGCTCGATATCTAATTTGTCAGGACTATCTTTAAAATACTCTAGAAGACGCTCATAAACATCCTTATCATCTGTTCTTATCTTACCAATATCACTTACCTTAAGTTTATTTATAAGCTCTATAAAGTTTTCAGGAGCCTTGTATATACAACTAAAAACAGTCCTTGTTTGGGCTTTTTTTAATATGTCTGTATATTTTTCAATTAATCTACGTGCTTCTTTTTCAGTCTCATCTATATGATTCTCGCTTATGGTTCTGGCTAAGAGCTTTATATGAAAAAAAAAATGGTATAAGGCAGTGTCTGCATTATTAAGATTAGCAATCCTTTCCGAATCCCATTGACTTTTACAATCACTCAAACAACCATTAAGCCTCTCTTCAAGTAGCTTTCTCTTTTCTTTATCCCTAATCTTCTTAGATATGCTGACACCCTCTCCATCATTAGAGAGAATAACATACTTCCCTGAAAGTTCAACTTTCGTATCTGCTGTAGGTGGCTTATGCTTTTTGGCAGCTGTCTTTATGCGCACTAAAATTTCATCCCCAGCCACAGGATACTTAGAACCGGATTTACGTTCCTTTGTATATATAATATTATTAAAAAATTCCTCTTTATCTTCCATACGCAAGTAAGCCTCCTTAGAGTTTGCATACTCAATAAATAAGGAATTTATATTTTTCACAACATTTTTTACTTTTGCTATGTACATATCGCCGACTCTAACGCTGTCTTCTTCGTTATCTACGGTAATATCTACTGTTACGGAATTTTCAACATATTCTGCTATTGTTTTCTTTCCAATTCTTTTAATTACAATCATATCCGATCCTATATATAATTAATCTTTTTTATAATTAATCTTTTTTATAATTGATTTTTTTATAATTAATCTTTTTTATAATTGATCTTTTTTATAATTGATCTTTTTTATAATTGATCTTTTTTATAATTGATCTTTATCAAATTCTTCTTGATATTCATTTTTAATTTCATTAAATAAATTTATTAGTTCATCAAATAAATCATAATACTTTATAATTTTTATCACATTATTCATCTATTCCATTAACAGATCGAATATAATTCTTAAATTTTATATAAAATCTTGATTCCATGAGCAAATATCCTCTGCTTTAGGCTTTTATTATTAATAGTATTTATATTTACTATATCTAAATTATATATAATATTTAAATCACTTATTTCTTCCTCTATATCAAAATAAGTATATATATCCTGAGTGTATATTCCAATATCTAAATCACTATCAGCTCTGGATTTCCCCCATATTCTTGAACCAAACAAATATATTTCATTATTCGGATATTTATCAGAGATTATGTAATACTGTTAATGATAATATCCATATCTTTCATAGCAAACCTCTAAAATACAATCAAATATTCACTCTCACTCAAGCAAATCATTCAGCCTCTTCTCAATATTTGCAAATGCGCCTGCGTCTTGATCTTTTAATCTTTCCTTTAGTTCATCCAAGGTAGCCTGAATTATATCCTGTTGAGCTTTGAATCTCTCAAAAAGCTTAAGCTTTTCCTCATAATTCATAAGCTGTTTATCGACTCTTCTTATTATCTCATATACAGCCTGTCGACTTTTACCAAGATTTCTGGCAATCTCAGATATACCGTAATCCTCTAGTATGTATAGCTCATATACCTCTCTCTGATTATCCTTTATAAGAGGCCCGTAAAAATCATACAAATCTGAGCAGTATACCCTTTTCAGTATCTCATCTTCATCATTTTGATGACTGTTAGCTTTCATAATCATACTAATCCTGTAAATCTAATTAAATAGACAATTTACTTTTTCTTGTAGAAAAATGATGTAACATTTTCAAACCCATAATTCTGAGGTCTTATGATATTTTCAGTACTTCCGATAAAAAATATGCCATTCTCTTTTAATGATGCATTAAAACCGGCATACATCTTTTCTTTGGCAGGATTAGTCATGTAAATCATAACATTTCTGCAGAGGATAAGGTGCATATCGGCAGGATAAGGATCCTTAAGTAAATCGTGCTTATGAAATGAAACGCACTTCTTTATAGTATCGCTGATTTTATAGTACTTATCATCGTACCTTGAAAAATACAAATCAAAAAACTCAACCGGTAATCCTTTTAAGGAATTAACATCATAAAGCCCTCTCTGTGCATCTATAAGTACCCTTTTATCTATATCAGACGCATAGATATTTATTATAGGAGTGGGTATGTACTTGGCTAAAATCATAGCGACCGTATAAGGCTCCGAACCATTTGAACAAGCCGCACTCCATATATTTAATGATTTTCCAAAGGTGCGGATAAGGTATGGCACTATTCGGTTTTCAAATATTTCCCATTGATTTGGGTTTCTGTAAAACTCTGTGACATTTATAGTTAAAAATGAAACGAACTCGTCGAGAATTTCCTGATCTGAACGCAGTTTTTGAAGATACTCCTCATATGAATTACAAAAATTCTTCTTTACGATAGAATCGATTCTCCTCTTCATCTGCTGTTCTTTGTAGAAATTCAAATCAAGATCGATTATTTTTTTAACCTGTCCTTTAAAATAATCGTAATCAAACAAATCTTTTCCTCACCTTTAAGTTAAATATATCTTTACCTTATGTCAATACCCCCACCTACGATCTAGCTTAGAGGTAGAGGATTTCTCCGACTGAGTTAAAAAAATGTGTAACGACTTCCTGAAAAACATTCTGTACGTTACACATTTTAAATTATCTTGCAAAAATCAGCAAATATTACTCAGCAGGTGTTTCCTCTGTAGCTTCAGACTCTTCTACAGCTGTTTCCTCTGTAGCTTCAGACTCTTCTGCAGCTGCTTCCTCTGCAGGTGCTTCCTCAACTGCTTCCTCTGTAGGTACCGGAACCTCTACCTCTTCATCTTCTCCATTATCCTGATCCATGAGAAGCGCCTTTATACTAAGAGAAATCTTATGATCTGTCTCATTGAAATCAACAACCTTAGCTTCGATTTCCTGATTTATAGAAAGCACATCATCCGGCTTTTCAATATGATTCTTTGAAATCTGTGAGATATGAAGGAGTGCATCAATTCCATCTTCAAGCTCGATAAATGCACCAAACTCAGCCATACGAGCAACCTTACCCTTAACTACGGTACCCTTAGCGTACTTCTGAGCTGCATTGATCCAAGGATTTCTTTCAGGGAACTTAAGTGTAAGAGCGATCTTCTGTCCCTTAATATCCTTAATAAGTACTTCTAACTCCTGACCTACCTTGAATACCTTCTTAGGACTCTCAATACGTCCCCAACTCATCTCTGAGATGTGAAGAAGTCCATCAACTCCGCCAAGATCAACAAATGCACCGAACTCAGTAAGGTTCTTAACTGTACCGGTTACAACATCACCTACGTTTAACTTAGAAATCACTTCATCATGAATTCTCTTCTTCTCAGCAATTACAAGCTGCTTTCTGTCACCAATAATTCTTCTCTTCTTTGGCTGGAACTCGATAAGTACAAACTGAACTTCCTGTCCTGCGTACTTAGATAAATCTCTTTCAAATGTATCTGAAACAAGACTTGCAGGAATAAACACTCTGGTTTCCTCAACGATTACGCTCAATCCACCTGTAAGTACTTTATCAACTGTAGCTGTAAGTACTTCCTGATTATCAAAAGCTTCCTGAAGTCTTTCATAACTCTTTTCCATAGCAAGTCTCTTGTAGGTAAGTAAAACCTGTCCCTCGCTATCGTTTACTTTGAGTACCTTAGCCTTCATAGGATCTCCCACTTTAACCTTAGTAGTAAGATCAATACCATCCTGATTGCTGTACTCTTTACGTGTGATGATTCCGTCACTCTTGTAACCGATGTTTAAGATGATTTCATCCGGCTTAACCTCAATTACTTTTCCATCTACAACCTGTCCATTGTGGATTGTTACTAATGATTCTTCAAGCATTTGTTCAAATTCATTGTTCTGTTCTGACATATGATTGAACCTCCTTAATTATTTTGTTTGGGGTTGAAGCCCCTGCTGTAATACCCACGCTACGAAAAGATTCTAGATCGACTAAATCCAGGTCATCAAGTGTCTGTATAAAAAATGTATTCGGACATTCAGATTTGCAAATATCATAGAGTTTCTGAGTGTTCGAACTATGTTTTCCACCGATTACCAACATAGCTTCAGAACCCTTTGCAATTAACCTTGCTTCGCTCTGTCGTTCTTCGGTAGCGTTGCAAATTGTATTCATAACTTCCACATTGTAACAAATTTCTTTCAAAATATCAACTATATATTTAAATTTTCTATGATTAAATGTGGTTTGAGCTACTATTACTATCTTTTTATCCCCTAAATCAGGAAAATTACGTGCTTCATCCTCGTTTTCAACGATAATTGCGGTATCTTTACACCATCCGTTTATACCATCAACCTCAGGATGATTCCTGCTTCCTATGATAACTATCTGCGCGCCTTCTCTATACTTATCATAAGCAATTTTATGAATCTTACTTACAAATGGACAAGTAGCACTTACTATACCTACTCCCATACTCTCAAGCTCATCCATAACATCCTTCCTGACACCATGTGAACGTATAATTACCACGGTATTTGAAGGGTCTGTAATATCAGATGGTGATTCGATTACATCTATTCCTTTTTTTCTCAAGTCATCAACCACAAGTTCATTATGAATTATGGGGCCAAGAGTATAAATCTTTTTCCCATTTGATTTTTTACTCTCATCCAGACACATGTTTACCGCTCTCTCAACACCAAAGCAGAAACCTGCGCTCTTAGCAAGCATTATCTTTCTTTCCATGTTTTTCTCCGTTTTAAAGGCTTTAAATATATATTATACAACTGTAGTTAAACCTTAGAATTATAGATATCCATCAGTGTTTTCACAACCTCGTCAATCCCCATATCAGAGGAGTCAACAAGGATTGCATCATCAGCCTGCTTAAGAGGCGCTATGGTTCTGTTCATATCCTGTCTGTCTCGCTCCTCTATATCTTTCTTAATCTCGTCGAAACTGCACTCTTCTCCTTTTTCTATGAGTTCCTTATATCTTCTCTCTGCTCTTGCGTCTGAGCTGGCAGTAAGATAAATCTTTAAAAATGCATCGGGAAGTACATTGGTTCCTATATCCCTTCCGTCCATGATTACCTTTTTTTCTACGCTTAAGTTTCTCTGAAGAGAAAGGAGCTTTTCTCTGGTGGCAGTATAAGTTGCTATCTTAGATGTTACACGACTTACTTCAGGAGTCCTTATAAAGGCATTTACATCCTCTCCGTTAAGGTAAACCACCTGTACACCGTCCTTGTAATCAATAGTCACCTCAATATCCTTTATGATCTCGGATACCTTTTCTTCATCTTCATAGTCTGCTTCACTTCTAATCACAAAAAGTGCTATAGCTCTGTACATGGCACCGGTGTCAACATAAATATAACCTGCTTCCTTGGCAAAAAGCTTTGCTATAGTGCTCTTTCCCGCTCCTGCAGGTCCGTCAATTGCAATACTCATATTCTTTTTCATTTTTCTACCATTCCTCCATGCTTTTCTTAATTCTTTTTCAATCAAAGTGTATTATGTAAGTTTTTAAACATTTTTTATACATCCTAATCCAAACTACCGGCGCTTATACCGGCCAGATAACCCGTACTCCATGCTATCTGCAGATTAAAACCTCCTGTAAGTGCATCCACATCCAAAACTTCTCCTGCAAAATACATATTTGAAACAAGCTTTGACTCCATAGTCCTGGGGTTAATCTGTTTTATGTCTATTCCGCCGTTTGTTATTATAGCCTCTGTAAATCCTCTGGTATTTTTGATATTAAAGCGCATATTTTTAAGAACCTTTAATAATCTCTGTCTTTCCTCACGGCTTATGCTATTAACCTTTTTATCGGGTTCTATATCAGCCATTTTTATCACAATCGGTATCATACCGGATGGAAGAAGTTTATGTATGCTGTTTTTAAATTCAGCATTCTTTTTTTCTTCAAAATCCCTTAGTATTCTTGCATCTAATTTTTCTTCGCTTAGGGCCGGCTTTAAATCTATTAAAACATAAGCTTCTTCGACTTCTTTTCCCTTTTTTTCCAGATTTCTTACTGCTTTGTTATAGTACTCTGAAGCAGATAAAACCAGAGGTCCGCTTACTCCAAAGTGAGTAAAAAGCATCTCCCCCTGCTCTGTATATATTTTTTTATTATTTATAAATAGTGTTAATGCGACGTTCTTAAGTGATAATCCCGACATTGAGGAAGCTTCTTCCTCCTCATAAACCTCAAATGGCACTAGTCCCGGTTTTGCCTTATATATGTTATGACCAAAATTCTTTGCAAATCTGTAACCATCACCTGTAGAACCGGTGCTCTGATATGAAAAACCACCTGTGCATATTATAAGTCTGTCACACTCGTACTTATTTCTATCGGTTTTAACTAAAAATCTGTTATTGTTCAATTCATCATTTTCATGAGAGGATATATCACTTGACGTTTTTTTGCTTTCTTTATCTACAATTTCTATCTCTTTTACTGTAGAATTATACTGAAATTTTACCCCTCTTTTTTCACATGCATTTGTAAGAGTTTTTATAACATCTGATGAATGATTGGAAAGAGGAAACACCCTGTCTCCCCTCTCTATCTTTAATTTCAGTCCTTCATTTTTCAAAAAATTCTGCATAGATTCAGAGCTCCATGCATTAAATGCACTGAATAAAAACCTTGGATTTGTAATGACATTTTTAATCAAATTATCATTATCGGAATCATTGGTTATATTACATCTGCCTTTTCCGGTTATATATATTTTTTTACCTGCTTTTTCATTCTTTTCAAGAACTGTTACTTTTGTATCCTTACACTCCGAAGCTGCAATTGCTGCCATAAGTCCGGCTGCTCCGGCACCGATTATAATTATATTTATCAACTTTTACTCCGATTACTGGTATTATAAATATTATAAATAATTATTATTATAAATTAGTTTTTGATTATAAATATATCAAGCCTAAGTAGGCTCGAAAAAAATTGAATGAATTAGAAATCCTTACCCATAACTTCCCAGTTTTTATATAGATAATCAATAAGTGATATCACTGTAAGTGCAGTGGCAGCTATTATAAGCACAAACTCAATAGTATTTACTACCGGATGATTAATATTTAGGATTAATACTATAGACATAATCATCTGAACAACAGTCTTAACCTTACCCCACCAACCGGCAGCTATAACAACGCCCGCGTCAGAAGCTACAAGTCTGAAACCACTGATGATAAACTCTCTTGCTATTATTATGATAACAGCCCACGCCGGCATAGGACAGCCGGGCACTACTAAAAAGCAAATCAATGCAGATGAAACCAAAAGCTTATCTGCCAAAGGATCCATAAACTTACCGAAATTGGTAACTAATCCTCTGCTTCTTGCAAGATGACCGTCTAAAGCATCTGTCGCTGAAGCTATGCAAAATATGGCTTCGGCTATGTAATTATTGTAAGGTATGCTGTCTACCAACATAAATACCACAAAGAATGGTATCATAAAAACTCTTAAAACCGTAAGTTTATTTGGTAAATTCATTATTTCATCTCCTTAAGCCTTAGTATAATCATGTTTATATCATATAACTTCACCTATCAAATCATAACCCTTTGCTTCTATTATTTCAACCCTAACAAAATCTCCGGACTCGAGACGACCGTCGAAATTAACGAAAACAAGGCCATCAACATCAGGTGAATCCATATAACTTCTTGCTACATAGACATCATCCCTTGGTATATACCCTTCTATAATTACGGGCATTACATCCCCTATATGCTCTTCATTTGCCTGAAATACTATATTTTGTTGAAGTTCCATGATTTCATCACGTCTCTCTTCTTTAAGCTCCTGTGAAATCTGATCTTCATATAAAGCAGCCGGCGTATTTTCTTCCTGTGAATAAGTAAAAACTCCGAGTCTGTCGAATTTCATCTCTTCTACAAACTCTCTTAAAATCAAGAAATCTTCTTCTGTTTCACCCGGAAATCCTGTAATAAGTGTAGTTCTTATTACAATATCAGAAATATTATCCCTCAAAAGCTTTATCTTTTGCCTTATCTCACTGTTAGTGGTTCTTCTTCCCATCCGTTTTAAAACATTATCGGATGCGTGCTGTATAGGCATATCTATATAGTGACATACCTTTGGATTGTTTTTCATCTCATAGATAAGTTCATCATAAATTTCTTCCGGATAGCAGTATAACACTCTTATCCATTGAACTCCCTGAAGCTTTGAAAGCATGGAAATCAGTGTATGAAGGCTTTTCTTGCCATACAAATCAGTTCCGTATATAGTGGTCTCCTGAGCAACTAAGATAAGCTCCTTAGCTCCTTGATTCACCAGGTGATTTGCCTGCTCCATGATTTTTTCAATTGGCACACTTCTGTAATTACCTCTAATCTTTGGAATAACACAGTAAGTGCAGTGCTTATTGCAACCTTCAGCAATCTTTATGTATGCGCTGTATCCGCCCGAGTGCATCTCATCGTAAACAGGCGCTTCAACAGTTAAATTAATATCATTAATATACTCTAGTACACTGTATGTATCTTCTCCATTCAAAGATTCCGACACACTTCTCTTTTTCAGTTCTTCCAGAGCATTTACAAGATCAGGCGCTGCAGTGGTTCCAATTATTGCATCCACTTCAGGTATCTCCTGCTTTATTTCTACATGGTACCTCTGAGCCATACATCCGCATACAATAAGATACTTACATGTATTTTCCTTATATGTTGCCATATCCAGTATAGTTTCTATGCTTTCTTCCTTAGCACTGTCTATAAAGCAACATGTATTAACAACTATCGTTTCAGCTTCTTCGATATCATCGATTATGGAATAATCGTTGTTTTTTAAATGCTTTATCATTATTTCACTGTCAACAAGATTCTTGTCGCAGCCTAGTGAAACAAAGAAAATTTTCATAGGTACCTCCAAAACTAAAAGCGTTTTTTAATTCTTAAATGTATTTACAGATAGTAACTTACACAATTATAAAGTAGCATTGCAATTGTCATAGGACCAACTCCGCCCGGAACCGGAGTTATAGCTCCTGCAACACTTTCAACAGAATCAAAGTCTACATCTCCGCACAGATGACCATCTTCCATTCTGTGAATACCAACATCAATAACAGTTGCACCTTCTTTAACATAAGAAGCATCTATCATCTTAGGCTTTCCTACTGCTGCTATAAGAATATCAGCTCTCTTACAGATTTCCTGTAAGTTTTTAGTATGTGAATGGCATACAGTTACCGTTGCATTTTCCCTAAGCATAAGAAGTGCCATAGGCTTTCCTACTATATTGCTTCTTCCTACTATAACACACTCTTTTCCATCTGTTTCAACATTACTTCTCTTAAGAAGCTGAACTATACCGGCCGGAGTACAGGATACATAGCCCTTAGTACCGATACTTAAACGTCCTACGCTTTCAGGATGGAAGCCATCTACATCCTTATCCGGAGATATAGCCTTTATTACCCTGTCTTCATCTATGTGCTTAGGAAGAGGGAGCTGAACAAGTATTCCATTAACCTCATCATTAGCATTTAACCGGGCTATTAATTCAAGGAGTTTCTCTTCTGTTGTATCCTCCGGAAGCTCGTAAGATAAGGATTTTATACCTACATACTCACATCCCTTTTTCTTATTATTTACATATACACAGGATGCAGGATCACTCCCTACCAGAACAACCGCAAGACAAGGATACTTTCCCTCAGCATTGAGAGCCTTTACCTGTTCCTTAAGTTCATCCTTTATAATACCTGATATTTCTTTTCCGTTTATGATTTTAGCCATGTTTTCCTCCATATTTCATTACATTTTAATCATTAAAGAACACTGAACCACCCACAAACTCCCTTAAAAGCGAATTCTTAGGGATATTGTCGCAATTAACTCCCACAAAATAATCTAAGAATTTTAACAGTCTTTTTGCTTCTTCATACTCCGGAGCGCTTTTCGGAATACCAAAGAGTATCGCCTCTGCGTAAGGCTTAAGTACAGCAAGTTCATAGATAAGAGATGAGTTAAACATCACATCAGCATCTTCCTGGAATGGGAAGATGAACTTATCTTCTCCTCTTCTGACAGAACCCCATCTTCTGATAGTTTCTATAGCTGATATACCTCTGGTCCTGTTATCACGAACCATACGACGTATAAGTCTACCGTCTGTTGTGGATATTCTGTTGTGTTCATCAACATTTATCTGTGTTAATGCGCTTATATAAATCTTAAATTTGCTTTCCTTTGGTAGGGTATATGAAATCTTTTCATTCAGACAATGTATACCCTCTATAACAAGTATATCATTCTCGTCAAGCTGGAGGAAATTACCATGATACTCTTTTCTTCCTACAAGGAAGTTAAATTCCGGCATTTCAACCTTTTCACCTGACAAAAGTCTCTGCATATCTGAATTGAATTTCTCTATGTCGAGAGCCTCTAAGCACTCAAAATCAAAATTTCCGTTCTCATCCCTTGGAGTCTCACTTCTCTCCTTGAAATAATTATCAACAGCTATAGGATGAGGTTTAAAGCCTAAAGCTCTTAGCTGAACTGATAATCGATGTGAGAATGAAGTCTTTCCGGAGGATGATGGTCCTGCTATCATGACAAACTTTACGTTGCCCTTCTTTGCTATTTCAGAAGCAATATCTGCAATCTTTTTCTCTTGAAGTGCCTCCTGCACAAGCATAAGGTCATTTATCTTACCCTGGGATACTATTTCATTTAATATGCCTACAGTATCAACATTCATAAGGGAACTCCACTTAGTTGACTCTTTTAGGGTATTAAATAGCTTCTTTCTCTCTTTATAGTTTTGAACCACCTCAGGTGCGCGCTTATTGGGCATATTAATAAGGAATCCATCCTCATACCTTTGAAGTTCGAAGTACTTAAGCACACTTGTGGATGATGGCATGTAGCCATAGAAGTAATCCTCAAAACCTGCCAAAGAGTAAATATTTACCTTTGAAACTCTTCTGAATTCGAAGAGTCTGCTTTTTCTGTCCATCTTATAATTCTTAAAAAGCTTAATAGCAGCATCATTGGCAATTGCTCTCTTATCGAATTTCATATCAAGTCTTACAAGCTTTCTCATGCCAACTTCAACATCCTTTATTATCTCATCAGTAAGTTCTAAGCCCTCTACCTCACAGAAAAGACTGTCTCCGAGAGAATATCTTACATAGATATTCTTAATTTTATCTTTATAGTTGTCATAAAAACTCTTTAACATGAGAAGTATCATGCCTCTGACATATGTTCTGTGCCCGCTGGATGTTTCGGTTGTTACAAAGGAAATATCGATATCGGGTTCAATGTACTTATTTAACTCAATAAGCTTAGCGCCCCTTCTGGCGAGTATTATATCATGATCGTATTTATCCTGATAATCCTTCGCAATGTCTGCATATGTTGTTTCTGAATCGTATGTTTTTTCTTCTCCATCAACTTTTAAACTTATGCTGTAGCTCATATATAGCCCCCTTTTCTTCTTCTAAAGATTTTAATCTTAGTTTTTGCCCCTCTGTATCCTGATTCTTTAAGAATTCTGATACCTGTTCTATTCTTTTTAGCTCACTTTCAAGATATGATTTTAGATAATCGTCTTTATTATCTATGAGATACTTTCCATATACGTATTCATACTCATGCTCAAAACCAAGCTTTTCCCCATTTTTATCAGGCACAGCATGTATTATTACATAATACTTACCTGCCTCGTAAAGCATAATCTCCTTGTCTATAAAAAAACCAAGCTCATGAAGATAGTGCCTTACTTCTGACTGATCTGACTGTGGCGAAAGTATAAGCTCCTTTACACCTGCAAGCTTTTCCTTACCATCATTTAGAATCCTTTTTATTAGCATACCGCCCATACCGGATATGATTATTCCATCTGCTTCACCGGGATTAAGTGCTTTAAGTCCATCAGAGAGCCTAAGCTCTATGCTGTCTGAAAGGGAGTACTCCTTTACATGTTCCTCTGCTAACTTTAATGGTCCCTCTTTCACATCCATAGCTATAGCTTTTTTTATCTTTTCAGACTCCAAAAGATAAATATCTGTAAATGCATGGTCACAGCCAACATCAGCTATGACAGCAGAGGTGGTAACACACTCTGCTATCTGCTTTAATCTATTTGATATATTAATCATTAATCCAAATAATCCTTAAGTATACGTCTTCTGCTAGGATGACGAAGCTTTCTGAGTGCCTTAGCTTCTATCTGTCTGATTCTCTCTCTTGTTACATTGAACTCCTTACCAACCTCTTCAAGAGTTCTCTGTCTGCCGTCTTCAAGTCCGAATCTAAGTGTAAGGACCTTTCTCTCTCTGTCTGTAAGTGTAAGGAGAACCTCTGAAAGCTGCTCTCTTAAGAGTGAGTAAGCAGCAGCCTCTGCGGGTACAGGCACATTTTCATCCTGTATAAAGTCGCCAAGATGACTGTCTTCCTCTTCTCCGATTGGTGTTTCAAGTGATACCGGCTCAAGAGATATCTTTTGTATCTCGCGAACTCTCTCAACAGAAAGTCCCATCTGCTTTGCAATCTCTTCAGGATAAGGCTCTCTACCAAGTTCCTGTAAGAGCTGCCTCTGTATACGAACAAACTTGTTTATGGTTTCAACCATATGTACCGGTATACGTATGGTTCTGGCCTGATCTGCTATTGCTCTTGTTATAGCCTGTCTTATCCACCATGTTGCGTAGGTAGAAAACTTATAACCCTTTGTATAATCAAACTTCTCAACAGCCTTTATAAGACCTAAGTTTCCTTCCTGTATAAGATCTAAGAAAAGCATACCTCTTCCTACGTACCTCTTAGCAATACTTACAACAAGTCTAAGGTTAGCCTCTGCCAGCTTTTTCTTAGCCGTATGATCACCTGATTCCATACGCTTTGCTAGTTCAACCTCTTCCTCGGCTGTAAGGAGAGGAACTCTACCGATTTCCTTTAAGTACATACGTACAGGATCTTCGATACTTACTCCATCAGGTATGGAAAGATCGATATTTTCGAGATCTTCTTCTAGGTTTTCATCATCAATCTCAAGAAGAATATCTTCTTCACTTATGTCAGAATCAACCATTCTGATTATGTCTATTTCATTTCTCTCAAGTTCATCAGTGATTTTATCCATGATTTCTTTTGTGATATTTACATTTTTGTAATACACCTCTATCTCACTGTACTCAAGCACATTTTTCTTGGATTTTGCATACTTAATTAAAGTATGTAATGATTCGATAAACTTTTGAGGATTGCCCAGGCAATCAGCAGCTGCACAATCTATAGGAAGTCTTACGCTGTCTTTAAGCTTCTTTTCCTCTGCTATTGCATCTGCAAGTGCAGCAGCTTCAGCAGCCTTATCTGTCTCGGCTTCCTCTATAAACTTATCGTTATTTATCTTCTTAAGCTCTTCCTTAACATCATTTTCTATGAGACTGTCCACATCTAAATCGTCTGACTTTTTGCTCTTTGAGGCGGAAGAAGATTTCTTAGTTGTTGTCTTCTTTGTCGTAGCGGTTTTTGGTTTTGTTTCCTTTTCTTCTGCTTCTGCTACCTTTGACTTAGTTGTCTTCTTTGTAGCGGTCTTTGGCTTTGTCTCTTCCTTTTCCTCTGCCTGTGCTGCCTTTGACTTAGTTGTCTTCTTTGCAGTGGTCTTTGGCTTTGTCTCTTTCTTTTCTTCTGTTTCTTCTGCCTTTGACTTAGTTGTCTTTTTTGCAGTGGTCTTTGGCTTTGTTTCCTTTTCCTCTGCTTGTGCTGCCTTTGACTTGGTTGTCTTCTTTGCAGTTGTCTTTGGCTTTGTCTCTTTCTTTTCCTCTGCTTCTACTGTCTTTGACTTAGTTGTCTTTTTTGTAGTAGTTTTTGCCTTGGTCTCTTTCTTTTCCTCAGACTTTTCTGCCGACTTAGTCTTAGTTGTTGCTTTACCGGCAGTCTTTGTTTTTGTTGTTTTCTTAGTATCAGCCGATTCTTTAGAAGCAGCTTTAGCTGATGCTTTAGTAGTTTTTTTAGTCTCTTTTTCCTCAGTCTTACTCTTAGTTGTCTTCTTAGCCGCTGTAGTCTTTGAGGCTGCTGTCTTAGAGGCAGCAGTTTTTGCCTTAGTAGCTTTTGCTGTTGTTTTGGTTTCTTTCTCTTCTGTGTTCTTTTTAGTAGCCATTTCATACCTCACTTTTCTGAAAGAATCAAACTTTCTAATCAATCACTACATATCCCGGTTTTTCAAGCTTTCTTTTAAGATCTGCCAGCTTAACAACCTGGGACATGTCCCCTTTTCGGGACACCTCTTCCATCTTTACCTTTACATAATGCTTTAAAATCAGAGTTATCATTTCTGCCAATGATTTGTCTTTATCTTCTTTCGGAAGTTCAAAATCAAAGTCGGTTGTAAGCATAGCTGAAACTCTTTTTTGTTCCTCAGCATTTTCATACGAACTGATGATAAATGATGGATTCAATTTCCCTTCATCTAGTTGAGCATAGATTTTCAGTGCAACCTCATGATACTCTTTGTCAATGAATGCTTCGGGCTCTATCCATTTTTTAATCTTTTCATAATATCCCGGATCATTTAACAACCATGATAGTACCAAAGCATACGCCTGGTTCAAGCCGCTCTCTTTCTCATACTTTTTCCCATAATGCACATCCTGTATGAGATCATCTTTTTTAATCATTCCGGCTGACTTTTGGCGAAGATTTCGTACATCATTTTTGAGTACACCTTCATCTATATGATATTTTGAACAAGCAAATTGGATATAGGATTCTCCTATAACTTCATCATTGATATCTGCTATCAAAGCTGCAATCCTTTTGATGAAGGAAGCTCTGGAATCGGGATCATCCATATTGATTCCTCTCTTTAAGTATTCACACTCAAAAGCAAAGCCGTTTTGCGCATTATCAATTCTCATTTGAAACTCTTCTTTTCCCTTCGCCTTTATAAGTTCATCAGGATCCTTATACGGGCTTAAATCGAGTATTCTGGGGGTTACATTTCCACGTCTCAGCATGGGAATAGCCCTCATAGCTGCAGTCTTACCTGCTTCATCGCTATCATAAGTAAGATAGATATCATCTGCGTATCTCTTTATCTCTCTTACCTGATCAGGTGTAAGGGCGGTTCCAAGTGAAGCAACAGCACTGTCAAAACCTGCCTGATGAAGTGCTATCACATCCATATAACCCTCACATAATATAATAAACTTTGACCTCGATTTTCTTGCAAAATTCAAGGCATATAAGTTTTTACCTTTGCTAAATATTTCATTTTCAATGGAATTAAGATACTTTGGCTTAACGTCTGACATTACTCTTCCACCAAATCCTATTACATGATTACTTTTATCAAGAATAGGGAACATGACTCTGTTCCAAAATATCTCATACATCTTGCTTCCATCTTTTTTAAAAAGCTTTGACTCTGTTATAAGCGCATCATCATAGCCCTTATCCTTAAGCATTCTATACAGTCTGTTTCCACCCTTCCCAGAAAAACCAAGTCCAAAGTGAATGATGGTTTCATCACTAAGCCCCCTGTTTTTTAAGTAGGAGTAACCCACCGATCCTTCTTGTGATTTCAACATGTTAAAATAATGACCGGCTGCAATTTTATTTATCTCAAATAAAGCGTTTTTTCTGTCAATTTTCTCTTTATCTGTTTTAGAAGGAGTTGCACTAACTATGGTGATACCGGCCTTTTCTGCCAGATACTCCAAAGCCTCCACATAGGACATATTTTCATATTCCATGAGAAATGTAACTACATTTCCTGTATTATTACATCCGAAACACTTATATATCTGAAGGTTCGGATTCACGCTGAAAGAAGGTGTTTTTTCATTATGAAACGGACACAACCCCTTATAGGTACTACCGGCTCTTTTCAGACTCACATAATTTCCTATAATATCAACTATATCCGAGCGTGAAAGAATCTCACTTCGCTGTTCAGGAGATATCCACGTCACAAAAACCCCCTCCTTTCTATAGTTTGCGGTCAGGTTGATTCAACAAACTAAATACCATATCTTAATCACAGTGGTGACAATTCGCATAGCGAATTGCTAAAGGTGGAAAGGTTGATTCAACAAACTAAATACCACCTTTTGACCTATATAGTTACTGTAGTGACAATTCGCATAGCGAATTGCTAAAGGTGGAAAGGTTGATTCAACAAACTAAATACCACCTTTTGACCAAGGTTTTGGGATCATCAAATCCTTATACAAATTTATAACATAATTATCACTCATACAAGCAATATAATCACAAACAACTCTTTCAAGCCCTTCGATATCTACATTTTTCAAAAATTCATCACTCATCTCTTCAGGTCTTTCATAAAAGTATTTATACAAATGCTCTATAAGTGTATAAACCTTATCCTCTTCGCTCTTTGCCATGGGATTTGTATAAACATTCGTAAAGAGAAACTTTCTGAGAGAGAGGAATGCATCCATAATTTCAGGCGATAAACTGATATCATCTATACTTTCGCTGTAAGTAATCATATCATGCACAAGCGTATTTAACCTCTTATTCATGCTATTACCCAATAGCGAAGTTATATCTTCGGGTAAATCAGTTTCCTTAAGTATGCCTGCTCTTATGGAATCATCTATATCAGAGTTTACATAGGAAATCTTATCAGATAGTCTTACTATCTTTCCTTCCAGAGTCTGTGGTGTCAGATTCATCTCATGATTAAGTATCCCATCCCTTACTTCAAAGGTCAGATTCAATCCTCTTCCGTCCTTTTCAAGCTTTTCCACAACTCTTACACTCTGCTCATTATGTCTGAATCCGGAAAAACCATGCTCCTTCATAATCTTGTCCAAAGCTCTCTCTCCGGCGTGACCAAATGGTGCATGGCCTAAGTCATGCCCAAGGGCTATGGCTTCTGTTAAATCTTCATTTAATCTGAGAGCTCTGGCTATAGTTCTCGCATTTTGCGCAACCTCTAAGGTATGTGTCATACGTGTTCTGTAATGATCACCCTCAGGGAAAAGATAAACCTGAGTTTTCTGCTTAAGCCTTCTAAAGGCTTTTGAGTGAAGTATCCTGTCTCTATCTCTCTGATAATCGGTTCGGATATCACACTTTGCTTCCTCTCTTTCTCTACCCTTGGATTTATCAGCAAATGCAGCTAACTCTGAAAGAATCTCATATTCTCTTTTTTCTTGTCTTTCCCTAATACTTAGTTTCAATCAAAGGCCCCCTTTCCAATATAGTAAAAGCCTTTGCTTTCGGTAAGCTCAACAGGAACAATCTTTCCGATAAGATCTTTACTACCCTTAAAGTGAACCAGATAATTCTTTTCGGTTCTTCCTGTGAGTAATGTCTCATCATGATCGTCTATACCCTCTACAAGTACATCGAAAACCTTTCCTACATCCTCTAAGCTTTTCTCTTCACTAATCTGGCCTATGAGTTTAAGCATCCTGTTAAATCGCTCTGTAACCACACTCTCATCAACCTGATTAGGCATATCCGCTGCAGGGGTTCCGGTTCTCTTACTGTACTGGAAGGTAAATATGGAGTTATACTTAACTTCCTTTATGAGATCAAGAGTTTCCTCAAAATCCTCATCTGTTTCTCCCGGAAAGCCTACGATTATATCAGTTGAAAGAGCGATATCAGGAATTGCTTCTCTTATTTTCTTGACTAAGTTTAAGTAACCCTCCTTAGTGTACCTTCTGTTCATCTTTTCAAGAAGCTTAGTTGAACCTGATTGAACAGGTAAATGCAGATAATTACATACCTTATCACAATCCTTCATAGCTTCTATAAGTTCATCCGACAAGTCCTTCGGATGAGATGTCATAAATCTGACTCTTTCTATACCATCAACCTCACAGACCATACGTAAAAGCTGTGCAAATGATATAGGTTTTTCTAAATTCTTACCGTAGGAATTAACATTTTGCCCCAGCAGCATAATCTCCTTAACATTATCCTTAGCAAGAGCCCTAATTTCCTCTATTATATCCTCAGGTTCCCTGCTAATCTCACGTCCTCTAACATAAGGAACTATACAGAATGTACAGAAATTGTTGCAGCCAAACATAATATTAACACCGCTTTTAAAGCTATACTTTCTGTCCTTAGGCAATTCTTCCACAATATTATCATAACTATCCAGAAGAGATACCTTCATCTTTGTCTTACTCTCTACTGCTTTGATCTTATTTTCAAGTATAACATCCAGCTTTTCAGACAGCAATTCAGCAAATAAATATATATTATATGTTCCAAATATAATATCTACATTTCTGTAGCTTTTCTTTAATTTTTCAACTACCTCAGGCTCCTGCATCATACATCCGCAAAGTATGGTAAGAAGATTCTTCCCGCTTTCCTTATATCTCTTTAATCTTCCAAGTCTTCCGTAAACCTTTAGATTTGCATTTTCTCTTACAGTACAGGTATTATACACAACTATATCCGCCTCTTCACTGTCAGTCAAAATTACACCTGCACTCTTAAGTATACCTGATATCTTTTCAGAATCTCTTGCATTCATTTGACATCCAAAAGTCACAACACATGCAGTTAATTCCCTGTCCAATATTTTGTACAGCTTATCAACAGTTTCTTTTATTTTTTTTATAAAATAATACTGTCTGAATGGCTCATTTTCCGGAATACTTTCCGAAAGATTAATCTTCTCTATTTCTTTTTCTATTTCAATTAAATCGTACATTTTAAAATCCTTTTTAGAGATTATTTCAATTCTATCAGAACTTCTTCCATACTTTAGGTATAAACAGCATAAGTATAGGGAAGAGCTCTAATCTTCCAGCCAGCATATCCAGTATTAAAACTGACTTTGAAAGAATCGAGTAATGTGCAAAATTACCGGAAGGACCTACTTCAGCAAGACCGGGACCGATATTATTTATGGCTGCCACTACTGCAGTAAAGTTACTTGTAAATGAGTATCCATCGATTGAAATAATCAAAAATGAAAATATAAATACGACAATGTATGTCATGATGAAAACATTTATGGAGCGGAGTACATTGTGCTCTATAACCTTCTCTTCAAATCTGATTTTTTCAATATTGTTTGGATACAGATAGGAGTGCACCTCCTTAGCAACGGTTTTAAGCATTATAACACATCTTGAAACCTTTATACCACCACCTGTACTACCTGCACATGCACCCACAAACATAATGGTAACAAGTACAGCCTTCGAAAATTCGGGCCATTTATCAAAGTCTGCCGTAGAAAATCCTGTGGTGGTTATCACCGAAGCAACGGTGAAAAAAGCATCCTTAAATGCTGTAAATGCATGATTATAAGCATTCCATAGGTTAAAAAATATTACCAGCACAGCACTGAATATAATTATAAGATACGCTCTAAGCTCTTCCGAAAGAAGGGCAGGCTTAACCTTTCTAAGCCATATTAGATAATAAACATTAAAGTTTACTCCAAAGGCAATCATAAAAACAGCTATAATCATCTGCTGTGGCACTGTGTAAGAATTACAACTGTCCCTAAGTATACCAAAGCCACCTGTTCCTGCGGTACCAAAGGACATGCATATGGAAGAAAATACATCCATATCAGCTATAAGAAGTAAAACTATCTCTAATAATGTCATGCAAATATACATGGCGTAAAGCCTTTTGGCTGTAGACTGAACCTTCGGAACAAGTTTTCCAACCTTTGGACCCGGGCTTTCTGCCTTCATAATACTCATATTGCCTCCACCTGTCATAGGGACAATAGCAAGAACGAATACAAGTATTCCCATGCCACCTATCCAGTGAGTAAAGCTCCTCCAGAAAAGCATGGATTTCGGTAAAGCTTCCACATCAGTTAAGATTGAAGCTCCTGTGGTTGTAAGACCTGAAACTGTCTCAAAAAGTGCATCTATCGGTTTTTCTATAGAGCCACTAAGCATAAAAGGAAATGATGCGAAAACACTGATAAATATCCAGCCAAGTGCAACTATTATTAAGCCTTCCTTAGCTTTCATGTTTCTGTTTTCAGGCTGCTTCATCCTCATAAAGAAACCTATACAAACTGCCAATATCATGGAAATAACAAAGGCTAATATTACATTTTCATCATACACGAAAGCAACTATTATTGGCAGAAACATAAGTATACCAACGATTATCAAAAGCCATCCAAGTACATATCTGATAAATGAATAATTCATATCTAATCCTCTAAAATTTAGTATTAATGTGATACTATAATATCATCAATCTGATCAAGACCCTTTTGTGTGGTAATAACTATTACGCTGTCACCAACCTCTATAGTGCTGTCACCAAACGGTATAAAGCTTTCTCCCTGTCTTGCAATAAAGCAAACAAGAAGAGAATCCTTGATTTTTAACTCTCTAATAGGTATGCCAACTATCTTTGAGCTCTCCTTAACTACAAACTCAACCGCTTCAACTCTTCCGTCTATAATTCGATAAAGTGTCTCCACATTGGAATTGAGAGATTCATTCATAGCCCTAACATGCTGAATAATATAGTTTGCGGCTGTGTTACTCGGAGATATAATACTTCCGGCCTCTAAGTCATCAGCCATATTTCCAATAGTCATGCGGTTAACCTTTGATATAATTTTAGCATGAGAGTGCTTTTTTGCAAGAAGTGCTAAAAATACATTCTCTTCATCGATATTAGTAAGTGCTGCAAAACCGTCAGCATCCTCTAAGCCCTCTCCCAAAAGCATATCAAAGTCAGATGCATCTCCATTTACAACTATAGCCTGAGGAAGATAAGCACTTAAAAACTCACATCTATCCTTGTCTTTTTCCATAATGTGAACATTTAAGCCTGAATCAATAAGCATTTTGGATAAATAAAAGGATATGGTACCCCCACCGGCAAGCAGTACATTTTTAATAGCTTTATTCTTAATTCCAATCTTTTTAAAGAATTTCTGACTTTCCTTAGATGAAGCAAAGAAATAAACTATATCCCCACGTCTTATGTAAGTTGTACCTCTTGCTATGATAAGTTCATCATTTCTTTCAATGGCACAAATCATAACGTTACACTTAAGTATGCTGTGGATGTCCATAATTTGCATATTGCTTATTACGTGTTCCTCCTGAACTTTGAAGTTCAAAAGCTCTATACGACCTTTAGAAAATGTGTCGACCTTAATTGCATTAGGAAACTTAAGTATCCTTGACATCTCAAGTGCAGAAGCATGTTCAGGGTTAATAATCATGGAAATACCAAGTCTCTCTTTGAAAAGCTCACTCTGTCTGCTGTAAAGAGGATCTCTTACTCTGGCAATGGTATTGCAGCTTTCATTCTGCATAGCAAGCACGCAGCAAAGAAGATTTAATTCATCCTGACCTGTTACGGCAATCATCAAATCAGCCTCTTCTATGCCTGCTTCCTCTAACACACTGTACTCAGTTCCGTTACCTACAACGCCCATAATATCATAACTTCCGGTAACTTCTTCAATCTTATCCTGAGATTTATCTACAACAACTATATCATGATTTTCTTCACGAAGCTGTTTGGCTATGGAAACACCGATTTTTCCACAACCAACTATGATTATATTCATTTTTAATCTTTTCCTCCAACACTATCATTAGATTCGTACAATATCTCGTCCCAGGAAGGCTTTGCGCCCTTCCCTTTTTCTTTTTCTACTTCATTTATCTCGCTATCATCATGTGTTTCATCATTTTCAGTTCTTAAATTCTCGTCATCTACATTCATTTTAGCATAGGATGAAACATCTTTTTTCCCGAAAAACTCATCTATTTCTTCATCCTTCATATCGTTCAACTCTTTTAACATACGTCTTGAAAAAAGATGCATGATAAAGTAAGCAACCCACGAAAGGATAAGCACTATAAGCACGCCTGTTCCGGCCTTTCCGGATATAGCAAGATAAGCATATATAACTGTGATTATCATTACTTCTATGCTTAATATCAGTCTTAATATAAATACTTTTTTCAATTATAACCTCCAAAAAAACGAAAAAATATACATGTTTTTACAGCACGAAAAGGGCAGACCAAAAATCTACCCTTTAATACAGAATTACGGACATGTACCAAATTCATTAAGCGGCCAAATCCTCAAAAGTGCAACACCACCTATATTTTTTCTTTTTACAGGTCCGGGTCCACCTACATCTTCACCGTACCTGCTGTCCATACTGATTTTTCTGTTGTCACCCAAGACAAAGAACTCATCATCCCCAAGAGTAATCTCCTCTTCGGCGATACCTGCATAAGTCATCGGATCCTTACCGTAATGCTCTTCAAGTAACTTTCCGTTAATATAAATATTATCACCCTCTATACGTACCTTTTCACCCGGAAGTCCTATAACTCTTTTGATGTAATACTCATCATTCTCCTCCGGATGTGGATAAAAAACTATTACCGAAAATCTCTTCGGATCTGTAAAATGCTTAGAAATCTTCTCTACAAGCAAATGATCTTTATGCATGTACTTTTCTTCGGTTTCATCGTCACCTGAGCTTTCAACACCATGATAATTAGGTTCCATGGAAGTTCCGTCAACTACAGTTCTTTGTATCACATAAGCCGGTATAACCTTTATACATACTATGAGAATTACTATATATATAGCAATCTCTAAAAAGATCTTCTTGGGACTTTCTTTTTCTTCGTCCTTTTCGTCCTTTTCAATTCCCTCTAAATCCTCAGAATCTGTAATAATTTCTTCTTCCTGATTAGTTTTGTCTTTAGTCTTCATTACCTTTACTCCACATCATTTTCTTCAGGATTTTCTTCTGAGTCTTCATATAAGACCTCATCAGATTCTTCAATATCGATGATTTCCTCTACTTCATCGATTTCCTCTTCCTTCTTCTCTGTGGCAGAATCAGTAGCTTCTTCACCGTTAAACTTAGCTTCTAACTTAGCCATAGCTTCGAGTTCATCACGTCTTGTAAGTTCTTCTTCAAGCGCTTCATACTCTTCATCATTGAGAATTCTGATTTTGGATTCATTTAACTCATTAACTGCAATAGATAATGGCTTAGAGCAGTCATACTTAGTGAGAACATCTGCACCGTCTATAATCTGTCTGGCACGCTTTGCTGTAGCAATAACTATAGAATATCTACTGTTAACTACAGGAGCTTCGCCCTCCTCAACCTCACTGTTTACTTTTTTCATTAAGTCTGAATAAGATGGATGTAACATATTTAACCTCTTTCATTTTTATTTATTAAAGTCAGATTTTATCTTATCGATAACATCTGACGAATTTTCCTTTTTCAAGCTGATTGCACGAATAATGGAAACTATATCTGAAACACAAACCTCTAACTCGTTGTTTTCAACTATATAGTCGTACTTATCCATAAACACGCACTCTTCTGAGGCTCTTTTGAGACGATTCTGTATAACTTCTTCAGTTTCAGTACCTCTTTTTCTAAGCCTTCTCTCTAACTCGCCAAATGTGGCGGGAGTAATAAATATAGTAACTGCATCAGGGAACTTTTCTTTAACCTTTAGAGCGCCCTGCATCTCTATCTCAAGTATTACATTCTTTCCTTCATTTAACTTATCTAATACATACTCCTTAGGAGTTCCGTAATAATTACCAACATAAGAAGCATACTCAATTAAAGCATCCTCCTCTATCATCTTTTCAAATTCCGGTACAGTCTTGAAAAAATAATCAACTCCATCTACATCGGTACTCCTGGGAGCTCTGGTAGTCGCAGATATGGATAAACAAAAACTATCCTTCTTTATAAGCTCCTTAACTACAGTTCCCTTTCCAGCACCTGAGAAACCGGAAATGATGATTAGTATACCACTCTTAGACATGATTTACAATCCTTTAATAAAATATTAATAATATAAAATACATAAAAATGTATGTTATAAGACGCATGAACGCCCCCGACTATTAAAAGTCGAGGGCCATACGCTTATAAATATTTGAAATCTTCAAAAGATATAATATAAGATTTCAAAACAAATTCAAGTAATACAGCTTTATTCAGCAGCGTTTTTTATAGCCTGTGTAAGCTTTGGAAGAACTACATTAAGATCTCCTACTACACCATAAGTAGCTACATCAAAGATAGGAGCTGTCTCATCTTTATTGATTGCGATGATTATATCAGAATCCTCCATACCTGCTACGTGCTGAATAGCACCTGAAATACCGATTGCGAAGTAAACATTTGGTCTTACAGTCTTTCCTGTCTGACCAACCTGATAATCCTTCTCAAGCCAACCGTTATCTACCACTGCACGTGAACATGAAACCTGTCCACCAACAGCCTCAGCTAAATCCTCTAAAAGCTTGAAGTTTTCTTTGCTTCCAACTCCACGTCCACCTGAAACTAATATCTTAGCTTCCTGGATATTAACTGTATTCTTAACTTCCTTAACAACATCCATGATTTCTACATAGCAGTTGTTTTCAACAAGCTCAGGATTGAACTCAACAATCTCAGCAACCTTAGAAGTATCTTCAGCTATCTTCTGCATAACACCCGGACGTACTGTAGCCATCTGAGGACGATTATCAGGACATGCGATAGTAGCTATTGTGTTACCACCAAATGCCGGACGAGTCATAAGAAGCTGATTATGCTTCTGCTCCTGATTTGGAACAGGGTTAATAGGGAAATCATTGATTTCAAGACTTGTACAGTCAGCAGTAAGTCCGGTTGCAACTCTTGCTGAAACTCTAGGTCCCAAATCACGACCGATTGCAGTTGCACCAACAAGCATAATATCAGGCTTGTATTCGTTGATAACTGCAGCGAGGGCCTGTGTATAAGGCTCTGTACGGTATACATCAAGCTTAGGGTCATCTACTACTATTACTCTGTCAGCTCCGTAGTGTCCAAGTGAAGGAGCAAGGTCCTTCACATTGTTTCCGAGGAGAACAGCGGTTACTGTAGTATCAAGATCCTTAGCAAGTCTGGTAGCTTCTCCAAGAAGCTCATATGCGATATTATCAATTTTATTATCTACCTGCTGTGCATATATAAATACACCCTTGTAATCTTCTAATGCCATTTTATTCACCACTTTTCCTTTTATATTAGATTATATTGTTTTCTGAAAGCTTATCAAAGATATAAGTTGCAGCTTCATCAGCACTTAAATCACTCTTAAGCTCACCTTCGCTCTTACGAACCTTATCTGAAGCTCTTGCGATCTTTGTAGGTGACCCGCTCAGACCGAGATTTGAATCATCTACATCCTTAAGATCTGCTCTTCCCCAGACAGTTATATCCTTCTCAAGAGCATCAAAGATTCCACCCGGTGTCATGTAACGAGGCTCATTAAGTTCTGAAAGAGCTGTTACAAGACAAGGCATCTTAGCCTTAAGAACATGATATCTATCATCAAACTGACGCTCTACAACTACGCTGTCACCATCAATTTTGATAGCCTGTGCATAGCTGATAGCAGGGATTCCAAGATGCTCTGCGATCTGTGGACCAACCTGAGCTGTATCACCGTCAATAGCCTGACGTCCAGTGATGATTAAGTCATAATCGATATTTCTAAGTGCTCCTGCAATAGTGGTAGATGTAGCCCATGTATCAGCTCCACCAAGCACTCTGTCAGTTACAAGGATTCCTTCATCTGCACCCATAGCCATAGCCTCACGAAGAACCTCCTCAGCTTTAGGAAGACCCATGGTAAGAACTGTAACGTGTGCACCGTACTCATCCTTTAATCTAAGTGCCGCCTCAAGTCCTGCTTTATCATCCGGATTCATGATTGCAAGCATGGCAGCTCTGTTAAGTGTACCGTCGGCATTAAATACAACGCCGCCCTTAGTATCCGGTACCTGCTTTATACAAACTACGATATTCATTTGCTTACACTCCTTTATATTAATTTAAGATATTTGCAGAAATAACCATTCTCTGTACTTCACTGGTACCTTCGTAGATTTCTGTAATCTTTGCATCACGCATCATACGCTCAACGTCGTACTCTCTTGTATATCCGTAACCACCATGAAGCTGAACAGCCTTGGTAGTAACATCCATAGCAACCTCTGCTGCTGCAAGCTTAGCCATAGCAGCTTCTACAGAGTATGACTTCTGTGTAGCCTTTGCCTGTGCAGCCTTGTAAACAAGGAGCTTAGCAGCCTCAACCTTAGTAGCCATATTAGCAAGCTGGAACTGTGTATTCTGGAATGCAGATATAGATCTTCCAAACTGCTTTCTTTCGTTAGTAAATTCTATAGTTCTCTGAAGTGCACCCTCAGCGATTCTGAGTGCCTGAGCAGCGATACCGATACGTCCTCCGTCAAGAGTATGCATCGCAATACCAAATCCCTTACCCGGAGCACCAAGTAAGTTCTCCTTAGGTATACGGCAATCCTCGAATATAAGCTCATAAGTAGATGAACCTCTGATACCCATCTTCTTTTCCTTTGTACCAAATGAGAATCCAGGAGTTCCCTTCTCAACTATAAATGCTGAGAATCTCTTCTTCTTTCTTCCTCTGGCATCTGTCTGAACCTCAGTAACAGCAATAACGATATAAATATCAGCCTCTTTACCGTTTGTGATAAAGCACTTTGAGCCGTTAAGTACGTACTCGTCTCCATCTAAAATTGCCTTTGTCTGAGCTCCCTGAGCATCTGTACCTGCGCCCGGCTCAGTAAGTGCGAAAGCACCTAACTTCTCACCCTTTGCAAGAGGTACAAGATACTTCTGCTTCTGTTCTTCTGTACCATATGTAAGTATAGGATCGCAGCAAAGTGAAGAATGTGCAGATACGATAACACCTGTAGTTCCACACTCCTTAGAAAGCTCCTCTACACACATAACATATGTAAGAGGATCGCAACCCTGTCCACCGTACTCCTTTGGTACAGCAATTCCCATAAATCCGTACTTCTGCATCTTTTCAACAGTTGCACGTGGGAAAACTTCTGTTTCGTCTGTTTCCTGTGCTAATGGCCTTGCTTCATTTACAGCAAAATCTCTAAAGAGATTCTGGGCCATTTCATGTTTTTTATCTAATGTAAAATCCATGATAATTATTACCGCCTTTCAAAAATTGTTGTTTTATATATTATTTATTGTAATCATAGAAGCCGGCACCTGACTTACGTCCAAGCTTGCCTGCACGAACCATCTTACGAAGAAGTGGACATGCACGATACTTTGAATCTTCGAATTCCTTATAAAGTACATCCATGATTGCAAGGCAGATATCAAGACCAATGAAATCACCAAGCTCAAGTGGTCCCATAGGATGATTACATCCAAGCTTCATAGAAGTATCGATATCCTCTACGCTTGCTACACCTTCCATAACTTCGTAAGCAGCTTCATTTATCATAGTGATAAGAAGTCTGTTTACAGCAAATCCTGCAGCTTCGTTGATCTGTACAGGAGTCTTGCCAATTTCCTTAGAAATAGCGATAATCTTATCATTCATTTCATCAGTTGTATTACCACCCTTGATTACTTCGATAAGCTTCATTCTGTCAGCAGGATTGAAGAAATGCATACCAATTACAGGTCTGTCAAGTCCCTTACCAATCTCTGTTACTGAAAGTGAAGATGTGTTTGTTGCAAATATACAATCAGCCTTAACAATTTCCTGAAGCTCTTTGAATGTCTGCTGCTTAATCTCCATAACCTCTAAAGCAGCCTCAACTATTAAGTCACAATCTGTACAAATTTCCTTTGTACCTGTCTTAATCTTTGCTGCGATTTCATCAGCCTTAGCCTGATCAATCTTTTCCTTCTTTACGAGAAATGCAAGATTTTTCTCAATCTTAGCCTTTCCGTTTGCAGCAAACTCTTCATTGATATCGCAAAGACAAACCTCATATCCGTCTGTCATAGCGAATGCCTGAGCAATACCTGAACCCATGGTACCTGCGCCAATTACACCTACTACCATTTTATAAATCCTCCTTAATTGTTTGTGATTAAACACTGTCTCTATATATCAAAAGAGACAGGTCATAAATTCTTATCGTTATTAGCAGTTCTTGAATGGTTCCTTAACCTTCTCCTTGTTCTTGTCAAGGAAGAATTCCATACCATATCTCTGATCTGCTGTCTCAAAACAGTCACCAAAAAGCTTTTCTTCAATTTCAACAGCCTTTTCGATGTCAACCTGCATACCTTCGTTAATAGCTTTCTTACAGTTACGAACAGCTATAGGAGCATTCTTTGCGATTCCTGCAGCAATCTTTTCTACTGTAGGCATAAGCTCCTCTAAAGCTACTACCTGATTTACAAGTCCGATTCTAAGTGCTTCGTCAGACTTAATATTTCTGGCACCATAAATCATCTGCTTAGCCATACCTGTACCAACCGCACGAGCAAGTCTCTGTGTACCACCAAATCCAGGTGTAATACCAAGACCAACCTCCGGCTGACCAAAGATTGAATTCTCAGAAGCAATTCTAAAATCACAAGCAAGTGAGATTTCACAACCACCACCAAGAGCAAAACCGTTAACTGCAGCGATTACAGGAATCGGGAAGCTTTCTATCTTTAAGAAAAGATCATTTCCCTTCTTACCAAAAGCTTCACCCTCTGCCTTAGAAAGTGTGCTCATCTCTCCTATATCAGCGCCTGCAACGAATGACTTCTCGCCTGCACCTGTAAGGATGAGACACCTTACTTCATTGATATCAACAGCGTCAAATGCTTCATTGAGCTCATCAAGAACCTGACTGTTAAGAGCATTTAAAGCCTTTGGACGGTTAATGGTAACTATACCAACCTGACCCTTTACTTCATATGTTACGAATTCCATAACGCACCTCTCATATATTTATATATTTTGTAAAAATTAGTACTTCTCAACTGCTGTGGCACAACCCATACCACCACCGATACAAAGAGTAGCAAGACCCTTCTTAGCATCGTCTCTCTTCTGCATCTCATGAAGAAGTGTAACAAGGATACGGCAACCTGAAGCTCCTACAGGATGTCCGAGAGCGATTGCTCCACCGTTTACATTTACCTTATCCATGTTGAAATTAAGATCCTTAGCAACTGCAACTGACTGAGCAGCAAATGCTTCGTTTGCTTCGATAAGATCGAAATCATCAACCTTAAGACCAGTCTTTTCACAAAGCTTATTAACTGCAGCTACAGGACCGATACCCATAACTTCAGGTCTAACTCCACCGAGAGCTCCGCCTACCCATGTAGCCATAGGCTTAACACCAAGCTCCTGAGCCTTCTCTTCGCTCATAACTACGATTGCAGCAGCACCGTCATTGATACCTGAAGCATTACCTGCTGTTACAAGTCCGCCTTCCTTACCTGAACAACATTTAAGCTTTCCAAGACTCTCAGCTGTAGTACCTGCTCTAGGTCCTTCATCTGTATCAAATGCAACTGTATCTCTCTTAACTCTAACTTCTACAGGAACGATCTCATCCTTGAACTTTCCTTCAGCGATAGCCTTTTCACACTTCTGCTGTGAAGCTGCTGAGAAAGCATCAAGCTCTTCTCTTGTAAGACCGTATTCTTCACAAATATTCTCTGCTGTAATCATCATGTGATAATGATTAAATGCATCTGTAAGTGCATCGTTAACCATAGTATCAACTACTTTTCCGTCATTCATACGATAACCAAAACGAGCGCTTGGGAGTGCATATGGAGCCATAGACATGTTCTCGCAACCACCTGCAACAACAATATCAGCCTCTCCTGATGCAACAAGACGAGCAGCAGTATTAACTGCCTCAAGACCTGATCCGCATACAACATTAAGAGTAACAGCAGGTGTCTCTATAGGAAGTCCTGCATTAATTGAAACCTGACGAGCAACATTCTGTCCCTGTCCAGCCTGAATTACACATCCGAAATAAAGCATATCTACCTTATCTGCAGGTACTCCGGCACGTGAAAGTGCTTCCTTTACAACGATTTCTCCAAGCTTAGATGCAGGTGTGTTACTAAGTGCTCCACCCATCTTTCCTATAGCAGTACGACATGCACCAGCTAAAACTACTTTTTTTGACATTTTAAATATCCTCCTTAGATTATGTGTTGACATCCAAAATTGTGTGGGATGCGAATGTAAGTATACCCAAGCACACATTTTTAGACATGCGCTTCTACTATCATATATCAAAATCTGTTTTTTTTCAAGTAATACTTAATAAATCCGTAACAATTTGTTATTATCTGCTGACCCGAAT
>JAEEGL011237402.1_pt1 | contig 32735 bp, 22 predicted proteins | sample 9134231 | NCBI WGS metagenome assembly JAEEGL01 (sample SAMN16246548, study PRJNA631951) | gut metagenome | biome: gut microbiome; feature: rumen; material: fiber-attached | host: Bos | place: Iran: Karaj | collected 2018-10
AGATAAATGACTTAAAACTGAATATCAGACTAACCGGTGTCGTGCTGATCTTTGTCATGTTGCCAATAGCAGTCCTTGGAGGAATAGTTTTTTACAACATGGAACGGTCCTCTGTAAAAGAAAACGTGAACTTCATGCAGGCAACAATGGAAAGGCGCCAGGACTCCATAGCTAACAACATTGATTCAATCAACATGACTACACAGTTCTTTTTATCAAACGATACCATGAACAACGTACTGATCTGTGCTGCAGGAGGCGGCCAGTTCAGCACAAGGCAGTGGATAGATATTTACAGAAATGACGTGGCAGCCTTAGAGAGACTTATAAATAACAACCCTGTTTTAAAGGGAGTAAGATACTATGCAGTCAATGACAACATTCAGGAGATGATGCCGGTTTTGTTTACCCACAGCAGAATGAACAAGCAGAGCTGGTCGCACATGGCTTCAAATGGTGGATGGATATTTGATTATCGGGATAATCTTTTTGCAAACTCTGAGGGAGAGCCTCTGATAGCTCTTATAACACCTATGTCAGATAAACTTCATGGCAGGATTGGTGTTATTGAGGCCAATATGGCCATGAGAACTATGTTCCCGTCAATGTATGAGGATATAAAGGGCGAGAGCAGCTGCTTTGTAACAGATGAAGGCAGGATCATCTACGGAAGTAATGAGGATGATGGCATAGCTGAGATTGCAATAGAGCTTGTTTCTGCCATGAAAGAGCCTGATCAGTCAGGGGAACTTTCAAGGATCACAACCAGCTACAAAAAAGAGCAAAAAAGTGTAATTTCCGGCATGTATATTCCTGAACTAAAGGGAACTTTAGTTTCTGTCAACGACATATCTGACAGCCTCAGCGAAGTTTATAAGCTAAGGACCAATTACATAATCGGAATGCTGATAATACTTGCAGGTATGGCCTTTGTTATAGACGTTGTTGTCAATCATGTCCTTAAAAAATTCTATGAGGTTCTCGCAACCATCAGAAAGGTTCGCGGCGGCGACATGGAAGTAAGGACCAGAGAAGATGGCAGAACTGATGAAATGGGCGAACTTGCTCATCAGGTCAACAGAATGCTTGATAATATCCATGATCTCATGAAGGAGAACATAAACAGAGAAGTCCTGGTAAAGGACTCCCAGATAAAGGCCCTTCAGAATCAGATAAATGCGCACTTTATCTATAATGTCCTTGAGTCCATCAAGATGATGGCTGAGATAAAAGAGGACTATGACATCTCCGATGCTATCACAAGCCTTGGAAAACTTCTCAGATACAGCATGAAATGGACATCTGAGACAGTGCTTGTGTCTGAGGAAATAGAATACATCAAAAACTATATGGCCCTTATCAATCTAAGATTTGACTATGAGATATATCTTTCTCTGAACATGCCAGAGGAGATACTAAGCCAGAGAATCCCCAAGATGTCTCTGCAGCCCATAATCGAAAACGCCATAGTTCACGGAATAGAAGAACTGGCGGATGATACCACAATTTACATGAAGGGCATTCCTGAGGGTGACCTTTGTACTATCGAGATCACAGACAATGGCTGTGGAATGAACGACGAGGAACTTGAGGTTCTAAGGAAAAAGATATCCGGAGAACTGCCAACTGCAGGCGGATCAGGAAACGGAATAGGACTTAAGAACGTTCAGGACAGGATACGAATGGAATATGGCGATGAATATGGAATCGAGGTTGCAGCCATGGAAGGGTGCTACACCAAGGTCTACGTCAAGATTCCTATGAAAAGAGGTTTGAATGCGGACAGTACTTGTAGTTGAGGATGAAAAGTTAATAAGACAGGGAATATCCACCATGATAAAGAGGTGCGGCGTTCCCGTTGAGGAAGTAATAGAGTGTGCCAATGGCTTAAAAGCTATGGAAGTTCTAAGAGAAAAGGATGTGGACGTAATGTTCACTGATATCAGAATGCCCAAGATGAACGGAATTGAGCTTGTAAATGCCATGCAGGAGCTTGAGAAAAAGCCAATTACTATTGCGGTAAGTGGGTATGATGATTTTTCCTATGCAGTGGAGATGATGAGAGGCGGAGTCAGAGAGTACATCCTAAAGCCTGTTGAGAGAGATAAGCTTAAAAGTGTTATGGAAAAGCTGGAAGAAGAAATCTCCAAAATGAAGGATACCCAGAAAAACAATAGAGAGCTTGGCAAAAAGTTCCTGAAATACGTGCTTGAAGATAAGGACGAGAGTCCCGAAACTCTTGAAGCCCTTGGCAAAAGCATAAGAGAAGAGGTTGGAAATAGCTACTATATAGTAGTTTCCAGCAGCACAGATGAGATACAAAGAGAGCTCGCTGGTAGCTTCATGCTATCTGAGAGTAGCGGCTCTGTGGTCCATATTTTGGGAAAAGAGAAATATGATCAGCTTATAGAAAAGCTATCCGATGAAGAAAATGGAATTGTATCTACTGCCGGGATCAGTGATTGCTACGTTGATGCTATAGACCTAAAAAAGGCTTACCTACAGGCACAAAGCAGGAGGAGCAGAGCTTTTTTTTCAGAGACAATTGTTTATGAGACAAATGGAAAAAATAGTGTTCCTGAAAAGCTTATAGAAAATGGCGTAAGACTTTGCGATAAAGCTCAAGTCAGTACAAGAGTCCATCTCATAGGCACAGATAAGACAGAGCAGCTTGAAAAAGAGTGGAACGGCTTTTTTATTGCTGCAGGCAGAGAGCAGATTCCTGCAAAAGAATTTGAGGCTGCCTTAGCATTTTTTACAAAGGAGTTTGAAAACGTATACAAGAAAAGCTTCCCTATGGACGCTTCAAAGCCTTATCTATATGGCTCACTTTCAGAGTTTCGGGATGCTTTTTTGGATGCAGTATACAAGGAAAATAGCAGATTTATGGAAAATTCAGGTGACACCCAGACAGAGAAAATGATACAGGCTGTAGATTACATAAAGAAAAACTTCCGGACGGATATAAATATGGCAGTTGTTTCTAATTATGTATCTATGAATTATTCGCTCTTTTCCACAGCTTTCAAGAACTATACAGGGCAGAATTTTGTATCCTACGTAAGAGATCTTAAGATTTCTGAGGCCAAAAAGCTCCTTCTTGAGAGCCAGCTAAGAGTTAATGATATAGGTGCAAAAGTTGGTTATGACAACAGCAAGCACTTTATGAAGAATTTCAAGGCAGTTGTAGGAGTATCTCCAACAGAGTTTAGGAGAAACTCGGCACGCTAGTAATTCTCCAGAGAGATGATCATCTCAGCAGCTTCCACCAGGTTACAGCCTGACTCCATGGAGCGCTTTTGAAGATACCTGTGGGCCTGTGGCTCTGTCATATGGTGCTTGTCCATCAGGAGTTCTTTTGCCTTACCTATAGTTTGTTTATCAGCATCGCTTCTTTCGAGGCGATGCTGTTTTGCTTTTTTGCGGAGTTTGTGAACATCCTCCATCATCATGTTTATGGTGGAGTAGAGGCTTTCTCTGGTCACAGGAGTGGGCAGATAAATAAGACGGGAATTATCGTTTCCTACTGGAGCCTTGTCCGGGGAGGCAATCATGAGCATTTGAAAGTACCCGGGAAGGTCAGAGGACAGGTCAGAATAGAGCATGTCACTTAAGCGGTAGCCACAGACTATGACTCCGCTTCCTAGATCCTCCATGGCAGACAAGGCCTGCATTCCGGAAGTGACAGCAGTAACGCTCTCAAATCCGCCACGGAGCAATATGCTTTTGAATTTACTGGCATCTTCTGCCTTGGCAAAAGCTACGATAATGTTCACTGATCTGACCTCAAACTCTAAGTGTATTTATGTCTGTTTTAGAATAATCAAAAGTTGTTGAGGTACTTATCTATTTCCCATTTGGTAACGCAGGTCCTGAACTCTTTCCACTCAGCCTTTTTGACTTCCAGGATCTTGTGGTAAACAGATTCACTAAGGATATCTTTTCCAAAGGAGTCAGCTTTAAAGGCGGATATAGCTTCACCCAAGGTCATTGGAAGAATCTCTACACCGCTTTCCTTGGTCTGGTCAAAAGAAATACTTCTTATATTCTCAGAAAGCTCAGCAGGAGGAGTGAGTTTTTTCTCAATTCCCTCAAGGCCGGCGGCAAGGATCAGTGCAATTGCAAGATATGGATTGCAGGTTGCATCAGGGTTTCTGACCTCTACTCTTGTGGCTTCACCCTTTCTTGAAGGAATGCGGATAAGTGCGCTTCTGCCGTTGGATTTTTTGGACCAGGAAATATTTACGGGTGCATCATATCCTGGAACTAGTCTCTTATAGGAATTGACGATAGGATTTGTTATAAGTGTCATGCCCTTGGCGTGGGAGAGGACACCTGCGATAAAGCTTCCTGCTACGTCGGACAGATCACCATTTTTATCAACAAATACATTTTCTCCCTGGCTGTCCTGGGCAAGGAAACTAAGATGCATACCAGATCCGCTGATGCCTTCTACAGGCTTGGGCATAAAGGTTGCATAAAGACCGTGCTTTTTAGCAATAGTCTTGACAGCCATTCGGAAAGTCATGATCATGTCTGCAGCCCTAAGAGCATCCTCCTCGTCAAACTGAATCTCATGCTGTGCTGGTGCAATCTCGTGGTGTGATGAGGAAATTGTAAAGCCCATTTCCTCAAGGTTTAATATAATCTCACGGCGAACATTTTCACCCTGATCAAGAGGCGCTACATCAAAATAGCCTGCTCTTTCCTTGGTGGTTGCTGTTGGATTGCCGTTGTCGTCATAGTCAAATAAAAAGAACTCAAGCCTTGGATTAACCTTGAAATTAAGGCCAAGTGCCTTAGCTTTGTTAAGAACCTTTTCTAGAATTGTTCTGGGGTCTCCATTAAAGGGCTCCTTGTCTGAGGTATAAACGTTACAGAACATCCTTGCAACCTTACCTGCCTGTGGACGCCAGGGGTAGATTTCAAAGCTGTCAAGATCAGGGTATAGATACATGTCGCTTTCATCATCTCTTGTAAAGCCATCAATTGAAATCCCATCAAACATGCACTCATTGTCGAGGGCCTTCTCAAGCTGACTTGATGGAATTGCAATGTTCTTGGGAACGCCGAAGAGATCGCAGAACTGAAGCCTTATAAAGGCAACATCCTCCTCCTCTACAATTCTGAAAATGTCTTCTCTAGTGTACTTGCTCATGATTTCCTCCTAAAGAATTAGTGAAATAAAAAGAGCGCACAAAGCAGAAGGACATAGTATGTCTCTGCTTTGGCGCCCTTGCCATGCTTAAATATATGTTAGGGGTTTTGCCTCAACATGTCAATGAAAATGTATGGAGGAAATGGTACTTGATGTTGATGATATATTTGCCGATATTGTAATATTATGGTGTGTATGCAAATATAGAAATTGCAGGCATGGTACAGAGAAAAGCTAGTTATAACTAAATCTACAAGAGAGGATTAGCCTATGAAAGATGATCTAGCGTTAATTGCACTGGAATCCTTTAGTGATCAGGGAGATAAGATAAACAGCATACTGTGTAAGTGGCGCGGTGCCGAGAATTACATGATTCCTTGCAGTTGTCCCAGGTTTAACAGTGGAGAAGCCAAGGGAATAATTTCAGAATCCATAAGGGATAAAGACCTGTATATCATGGTGGATGTGTGCAACAATTCAATCCGATACAAGATGGATGGGGAAATGAACCGCATGTCTCCCGATGACCACTACCAGGACCTTAAGAGAATAATTGCAGCTTGTAATGGCAAGGCCAAGAGACTTACTGTGATCATGCCATTTCTCTACGAGTCACGTCAGCACAGGAGAACTACGAGAGAATCTCTTGATTGTGCAATCATGTTAAAAGAGATGGAGTTTCTAGGCGTAGATGCAATTGTAACCTTTGATGCTCATGACCCAAGGATGGCAAATGTTCTTCCTCTAAAGGGAATTGAGAATGTATCTCCAGCGCTTCAGTTTACTCAAGGTTTTCTTACTGAATATGAGGATATCATTATAGACAAGGATCATCTTATGTTCATTGCACCTGATGAGGGGGCCACAGAAAGAGTGGTTTTTCTTGCTTCTGTCTATGGTGTCAATATTGGAATGTTCTACAAGAGGCGAGACTACTCCAACATAGTTGATGGGACTAACCCTATTATTGCTCATGACTTCTGCGGTGGAGACCTCAATGGTGTAGATGCAGTGGTTGTGGATGATATGATTGCATCAGGCGGCAGTATTATAGATGTATGCAAGCAGATCAAGGAAAGAGGCGCTAGAAGAGTCTTTATATTCTCAACCTTTGGACTATTTTCAAGTGGCTTCGACAAGCTTGATAAAGCCTATGAAGAGGGACTTTTTGATAGAATCTTTACAACGAACCTGGTCCACCAAAAACCTGAACTTCTGGAAAAAGAGTATTACTATAGCATAAACATGAACCGCTATGTAGCAGCAATAATTGACACGCTTAATAAGAACGAGCCAATGCATGGTCTTGTGAAACCAGAAAAAAGAATCAAAGAGGTCATCAAGAGCTATAAAGCCGGAAACTAAGTTGGTGCACTGACTTGTTCATAATTAACCAGATTACCAGCCATATATTGCCCACAATAAAATAGTTGACAGTATAATAGCAGATAGTGTAAATTTGTATTTAATTAAATACCACGTTAAACCGATGAAGGAGAGGAGTACCTTTTCATGATGCCTAAGAGAGAGCCGTGTTGCTGGGAAGCGGTAGGATAGTGATCTGGGAATGGACTCCTGAGGGCGCAGACAAATGGCAGAACTAATTATCAGAGCCAGAGTATCGTGCGACGTAAGGCACACGTCAGTTGCCAAGGATATGATGTATTACTAGCCGGCATATAAATGAAATAGTTGGCATTTAGCAAGTGATCCGTATCCTGATAAGAGCATAGGTAAACCCTATGAATTCAAGGTGGCACCGCGGATTTTATACTTCGTAAATTTCGTCCTTGATGGAAACAATATAGTTTCTATCAAGGACTTTCTTGTTACATCTTCCTTTTCCTTGATAGAACAACCAAAGGAGGAGGTACACATGCATTACTACCCAGATTTTGACACTATCAAAGAGTTTGCAGCAAGCGGAGATTACGACATTGCTCCCGTAAGCTGCGAGCTTCTCTCTGACTTCACAACTCCAATTGAAGTCATCCGCAAGCTAAAAAGAGTATCAACCCATTGCTACATGCTAGAGTCAGCCAAGGCCAACGAGAGATGGGGCAGATATTCGTTTCTTGGCTTTGATCCCAAGCTAGAGATCACCTGCATAGATGGACAGATGAAGATTGGGAATAAATCTTTTTCCACAACTGATCCTTCCAGCCACATAAGAGAGATAATGGCAAGCCATAGAAGCCCCAAGCTTGATAGGCTTCCAACATTTACAGGGGGACTCGTTGGCTATTTTTCCTACGACTACCTCACCTATTCAGAGCCAACAGCCAAGGTCAAGGTCCACGACAACGAAGAGTTCAAGGACGTGGATCTCATGCTCTTTGACAAGGTTATTGCCTTTGATAATGTCAGACAAAAGATAATCCTGATAACCAACGTTGATCTAGGCTATGATCTGGAAACAAACTACCAGAAGGCCAAGGCAGAGCTTGATTATCTAAGAGACCTTATTACCTACGGGGAAAAAGAGATAGAGAAAAAGGGAGAGCTTCTAAGCCCCATCACACCACTCTTTAGCAAAGCCCAGTACGCCAGCATGGTCACGAGCGCCAAAAGACATATCTATGAAGGCGACATCTTCCAGATAGTTTTGTCCAACTACCTTACAGCAGATTTCGAAGGGAGCCTTCTTGACACCTATAGGATGCTAAGGACTATCAACCCATCCCCCTATATGTTCTACTTTGCTGGAACTGATGTGGAGATTGCAGGAGCATCCCCGGAAACCCTTGTAAAGCTTGAAAATGGAGTACTTCACACCTTCCCACTTGCCGGAACCAGAAAGAGAGGCGCAACTGAGGAGGAAGACCTGGCTCTGGAAAAAGAACTACTGGCAGACGAAAAAGAACTGGCTGAGCACAACATGCTGGTAGATCTTGGAAGAAATGACCTGGGAAAGATAAGTGAATTTGGCACAGTAGAGGTGGAAAAACTCCATAGTGTTGAACGATACTCACATGTTATGCATATAGGATCAACTGTAAGAGGCATCATCAGAAAAGACAAGGATGCCCTTGACGCCATAGAAGCATTGCTACCTGCAGGAACTCTTTCTGGCGCCCCTAAGATACGTGCCTGTCAGCTTATTGGCGAACTTGAAAACAACAAGCGCGGCGTTTACGGCGGAGCCATCGGTTACATTGATTTTTCAGGAAACATGGATGCCTGCATTGCCATAAGACTTGTCTACAAGAAAAACGGCAAAGTCTTTGTGAGAAGCGGAGCCGGAATTGTTGCAGACTCTGACCCTGAAAAAGAGTATGAGGAAACCATTAACAAAGCCAAGGCTGCCCTAAGGGCTTTGGAGAGCAGCATCGAAGAAATCTAAAAGGCCTGCAGGAGGTAAACGATATGGTACTACTAATTGATAACTACGATAGCTTTTCATATAACCTGTATCAGATGGTGGGGGAGCTGTGCAATAGCAGCGATCAACTTAAGGTTATCCGTAACGACGAACTGACAATAGAAGAAATAAGAACTCTTAAGCCAGATAAGATCATAATCTCCCCAGGACCTGGCCGCCCGGAAGATGCCGGAATCATCATAGAAGCAGCCAGAGAACTGGGAAAAGAGATACCTATCCTTGGGGTATGCCTTGGTCATCAGGCAATCTGTGCAGCATTTGGAGGCACAATTACCTACGCAAGGCATCTAATGCATGGCAAACAGTCGACTGTAACCTTTGAAGGTGAAAGTCCAATATTCAGTGGACTTGGCGAGAAAGCAGAAGTGGCAAGGTATCATTCACTTGCCCTTGATCCTGACACGCTTCCAGACTGTCTTACAGTGACTGCAAGAACTGAGGATGGTGAGATAATGGCAGTTGAGCATAAGGACTATCAGATTTACGGCCTTCAATTCCACCCGGAGTCTATACTTACTCCGGAAGGAAAGACTATGCTGCAAAACTTCATAAATTTAGAAACTTAAATCAAATCCTTACATGCTCCTTTTTCTTGACATCATAAAAAGAGTGGCATACAATCTTTTTAGTTTTAAGACAAAGGCGTCTTAGAGAACATCTCTAAGGCGTCTTTATGCGTATTAAAGGCTTTTGAATTTAGGAGGATTGTATGGCTGCTTCAATAAATAAGAACTATTTAAAACTTCCGGGAAGTTATCTCTTTTCCAGAATAGGAGAGAAGGTAAGAACTTTTCAGGAGGCTAATCCGGATAAAAAAGTTATTAGACTTGGAATCGGAGACGTTACAAGACCTATCGCTCCAGCCATTATAGAGGCGCTTCACAGTGCTGTTGATGAAATGGGCAATGAGGCTACCTTTAAGGGCTATGCACCAGACCTTGGCTACGAGTTTCTTAGAAGCGCTATTGCTGATTATGATTATAAGGCAAGAGGCTGCGATATCTCAGCCGATGAGATTTTTGTATCTGACGGAGCAAAGGGAGATTGCAGTAATATTCAGGAGATTTTCGGAGCGGATAATAAGATTGCAGTCTGTGACCCCGTTTATCCTGTTTACGTTGATTCCAATGTTATGGCTGGCAGAACTGGCGAATACGACGATATAACTGATGGCTTTAAAGGCGTCATCTACATGCCCTGTACCAAGGAAAATGGCTTTGCTCCTGACTTTCCTTCTGAGGTGCCAGACCTTATTTACCTGTGTTTCCCCAATAACCCGACAGGCGCAGTTATAACTAAAGAGAGACTTCAGCAGTGGGTGGATTATGCAAACAAAAATGGCTCAATAATCCTCTATGATGCTGCCTATGAGTCTTTTATCACTGAAGATAACGTTCCTCATAGCATTTATGAATGCGATGGGGCAAAAGAGTGTGCGATTGAATTTAGATCTTTTTCAAAAACCGCAGGATTTACCGGCCTTAGACTAGGCTTTACAGTTATACCAAAAGAACTTAAGGCAGGCGGAGAAAGATTGTGGCCACTGTGGGCCAGAAGACACGGCACCAAGTACAATGGAGCTCCTTACATTATCCAGAAGGCAGGAGAAGCCTGCTACAGCCCTGAGGGAAGAGCACAGATAAAAGAGCAGGTGGCTTACTACCTTGAAAATGCCAGATATATCTATGATGGCCTTAAGGAAGCTGGATTTGAAGTATACGGCGGTGTAAATGCACCATATATCTGGCTTAGAACCCCAGGAAATATGACCAGCTGGGAGTTTTTTGACTATCTTCTTGAAAACGTAAATATTGTGGGAACTCCAGGCTCAGGCTTTGGCCCTCACGGTGAGCATTACTTCAGACTCACAGCTTTTGGAAGCAGAGAGAATACTATAGAGGCAGTTGATAGAATAAAATCTGCCGGACTTTAATTTGATCATAAAATGAGACTTCATCGACAATGTGGATTGATGAAGTCTCTTATTTTTTTACTTACCTGCCAGCATCTCTAAAAGGCGTTTTCTCTTGGTTCTGGTATCGCCTTCTATGTGGAGCTTGTAGTAGATCTGATTACTGTACTGCTTGACACTTCCTTCTGACAAGAAGAGCCTTTCTGCAATTTCGCGATTTGAGAGACGCTTTGCCATAAGGGCTGCAATCTCATTTTCCCTGGAAGTCAGTTCATGAAGGCTCATTACAGTAGTAGAAGAATCGCGATTCTTTCCTAGCTTATTTATCTTTGCAACAAGAGATCCATATTCTTGAGAAAAAGTATCATCTGACAGAATATCTTTTATGTATGAGTAGCATTCTACAAAAGGAATAATAAGGCTATCAGGAGCTGCTATCTCAAAAGCCTCTTTAAGAAGCTGTATGCTCTGGTCGTGCTTGTCAAGCATGTGATAGGCAGCAGCCGACTGAATTATTACATGCAGCTTTACAAGCTGATAATGAAGCGCATCACACATTCCAAGGATTATCGGACTCTTGCCAAGTACCTTGGCGTAATCCTTCTGAGCCAGGTAAACCTGATTCTCAATCATATCTACCATAGGCTTACCAGGAGCTAAAACATTCATGGTTTCTGTTTTATGTGCTGCGAAAATAGGGGGAATTTTTTCTACTTCCCCTGAAAGCGCATAGAAGTATGCACTAATGGAGCTCCAGATATTTATAAAACCACTGTTGTGGTGGTCCACAAGCTCTTTATATCTCTCTTCCAGAGAAACCTTTATCACAGTATCCGTGATTAGTGACAGCCTCTGGCTTAGAAAGTCACAGCAGAGCAGGATATTTTCCTGCGGAAATACTTTAAGCTGTGCGTAGGCCTGCTCGAGTTCTATTTTGGTGTCAGAGAGCTTTCCCTGGGCAAAAGAAGCCTCTGCCCGCATTACTGCTTCGGCACCCCAGCCATGGTTGTCTGTGACCTTGTAATAATGAGGCATGCACTCATCCATTTCCTTAAGCTCTTTTTCCAGATTGCCTGACTGTCTGTAGAACATCATAAGGACAGATGGCGAGCCAAAGGTCCAGCCCGCGGTATTGCTGATACTTATTGCCGGCCTTGTCATCTGATGACTTGCGCTTTGATGGAGTTTGCTCATGGCAGAAATGTCATTATACATGAGAAAACTTGTGACAAGATCGCTTTCTCCCAGAAGATTTCCTTTTTCCTCTTCACTTATTTCAGTATGCTCTTTTATAGATTCAAGAAGGAGCTCTTTTAACTCCAGCATTTTAGGTATATTGTGCCAGTTGAACATGCACCTCATAAGCACCAAAAGAGCTGCAGGGTGCGCCTTTAATACTTTTTCAGGACAATTCTCAAGGGAATCAAGGACATTTTGGGGCTTTATGTAGGACAACAGTACTCCGGCGTCTTTTTCTATGACCTGTAGAATCTTGGAATAGTTATCGTCGTATCTGTAGGCTATCATGGCATGGATATACTGATTGTGTGCTTCGTACCAGGCCCCATAGCGATTTATATATTTAGCTCTTTTTTCTCTGTCTAATGTAGAGAAGGTCTTTTCGGCACATTCTTTCATCATGTGGTGGAAACGGTAGGTATGGCCGTCAGATAACTTCTTTACAAAGGCGTTATGCTTGGTGAAATGATTAAGGATATTCCTGACATCGGAATTTTCTGTGATAAATGAAGCCATAGGGAGGTTGAATTCATCAGCAAGTCCCATAACTGCAAGGAATTCCCTCTGATCATCAGGAAGAGAATCAATCATGGCTTCCGTAAACATGGTATAGATATCTGAATCCGAGCTGGGGAGATGCCCCTGTCTTGAAAAGGTATTAAGATTCAGATAAACAGCGGAATACCATCCTTCACTTACGTAAAAGAGCTGCTGCAACTCTTCAGGAGTCATTTCTATGCCACATTTGTGTGTGTATTGAACAATCTCATCAAAAGTTAATCTGAGCTGTTCAGTATCAATCTGATACAGCTTATTGCCTAGACCTATAACATCAGATGAATGCATGAAACTGTCACGCCCGGCAATGACTAGATGCATATTGTCCGGAATTCTTCTTGCGAATGCGCACAGGAATGTAGATGCGGTCTCATCTGTAAGAAGATGGAAATCATCAATGAAAACATAGACAGGTCTTTTGCCTGATAGAGTGTTGCAAATGGCATCAGTTACAAGTCCTCCGCTTATAGCATCAGTGGGGCAGGCATATTCTGATAAAAATGTAAGTCCGGCAAAAGAAAATGCGTCTTGAGCGCTTTTCCAGAAAATAGCCAGGTTTTCTGAATAAATATTTATTCTTATAACAAGAGAATTATCTTTTTTAGAACATTCCCCAAGATACCAGTTTACAAGCGTTGTCTTGCCATATCCCATGGGTGCAACAACGGTGGTTAGGGGACAGTTTGATATATTGCAGATTTCTTCTTTTAGCCTTTCTGGAACATAGACGGTATTTAGATTTGGCTTATTATTAGACATAGAATTTTCTCCGAAAGTAGGACGAAATAAGTTGATGTCAAATTAGATTTTATCATATTTTCGTTTAACGGTGGATAAGTATCTGAAAATTTATTTCAGATAGTAAAATATTCATAGAAAGGGTATTATAAACTAAGTATCAGGATTAATGATATGAGAACTACAGACCTATGATGCAGTTGTTACGGGCATCGTGTACATTGTAATGAATAGAACGTTATGAGTCACAAATGACTTAGAATATGAGAAGAATATGATACAGGATATTTCACCATATAAAATTGATAATCATTATTATCCACAGGAAAGACCAGATGAAGGCAGCAGGTTCGTATGCTTTAGAGGCCCTTCTTCTGACAGGGAAATACTGGTAAAGGAGCTAGATAAGGCCGAGGAAATTCAGCTTCCAGGCTTTTTTGACATTTCCAAGAAGGAAAGAGAAAAGGCTATATATCTTTTTAAGATTGATGAAAAGAAGTTCTTTTTGCTTCCTGGAAATGTGGAAAACTTCGAAAAAGAATCGAATGAAACAGAGCTTGAGTCAGGTCTTACATATACAAAGCTGACAGCTCTTCGCAGAAGCGGCATGGGACCAAGGCATCTTATTTTTGCCCTGTACACAGCTTACCATTTAAATGAATGGTATGAAGGAACAAGATTTTGCGGAAAATGTGGTCATAAAACGCAGCACGATACTCTTGAAAGGGCTATTATGTGCCCGGAGTGCGGTCACAAAGTTTATCCCAGAATTAACCCTGCTGTTATAATAGGCGTGATAGACAGGGAAGATAATAAGATACTCTTGACCAAGTACAGGACTGGATTTGCCCAGAATGCACTGGTTGCAGGATTTACAGAAATCGGAGAAACCCTGGAAGAGACAGTAAAAAGAGAAGTCCAGGAGGAAGTGGGTCTTAGAGTTAAAAATATCCGTTACTACAAGTCACAGCCCTGGGGCGTTGCCCTTGATATCCTGGCAGGCTTTTTCTGCGAGGTTGAGGGAGATAAAGAAATTAAGATGGATGAGTCTGAGCTGAAATACGCTGAGTGGGTCTCTCCGGAAGACGTCATTCTCCAGGTTCCGGACTATAGCCTTACTAACGAGATGATGAGATTATTTAAAGAAAAAGGAGCAAGCGGAGTATGAGCAAGGTCAGTGTAATACTCACAGTTTACAATACAGCTAAATACCTTGATCAGTGCATGGAGTCAGTCCTTGCACAGACTGAGAAGGACATAGAGATTATTCTTGTTGACGATGGATCAACAGATGGCATAAGCCCTCAGATGTGCGATGAATATGCTAAAAAGGATGACAGAGTCAGAGTTATCCACAAGGAAAACGGAGGCCTTACCTCCGCCTGGATAAGAGGTACTAAAGAGGCAACATCCCCCTACGTCTGCTACATAGACAGTGACGATTGGGTAGAAAAAGATATGGTCCAGTCCCTCTACCCGTATACCAGCCTTGGCAGAGACAAAGACAAGGCAGATGACCCCTTTGTTCAGAGCGAGATAATCTCCAGTAATTACATTGTGGAAAAGGCCGGCGAGCGCCGCAAGGAAACCCAGAGCCTTGCTCCGGGCGAATATACCGGAGATAAACTTGATGAGGTTAGAACAAGACTCCTAGGTGAGGAAGTCCGCCCCGTCACCATGTCCAGATGCATGAAACTCATCTCCAGACAGCTCGTACTTGATAATATCAAGTACTGTAAGGGCAATATAAAAATGGGAGAGGACGTTAATATGACTCTTCCTTGCCTGTGCGATTGCAAGAGACTCGTTGTAGTTAAAGAGGGATACTTCTATCACTACAGACTTGTTTTTGATTCCATGTCTCACGGTTATGATGCTAAACTCTTAAATAATCTTGACAACTATTATACCGTTTTCAGGGATATTTTAAGAGATAAGAAGATTGCAAATGCAGATCAGCAGATAGACAGAGAGTACGTCATTTATCTTTTCTGGGTTCTAAAAAATGAACTTAGATGTCAGGACAAAAATACTGTAAAAAGAGTAAGAGATATCTTTTTACGAGAAGATATAAAAAAGCGCATTGACATAGCAGAAGTAAAGATATCCTCTAAGTCAAACAAGCTCCTATACTTTTGCATGAAACATCCAAACCCACTGATCATATTTGTCACCAAGGCCATTCTCAGAGCTTACGATAGAAAGACTAACTGAGATCTAATGAAAGCGCACTGATTTATTCTTAATTATAAAAGTGCCGTCTGGAACAGAAACTTCCGGCAGAAGAGGCTGGCTCAATCGTCAGAAAGGCGAAAGTGCGCAATATTTTGCGACTTTTTAAACCACGGAGGAAAGACCAATCAGTATCAAGTGCCTATGCACGCAGAGACTGATGTTCTGGGCTTTACGAAGTGCTTGGTTTAACAGGAGCAAAAATTGCACATTTCGCCGTCCTGGCGATGAGCCAGCCCCTCTGCGTAGCCACTTTCACTTACGCAGCCATTTTCTTCCGCGTAGTCAGTAAACTATCGGCTACCATCATAGCAAATTTTGCGCAGTATAAGTTGTAATGTGATAGGAAAATTATTGTTGCAGGGAATATCATAGGGGATAGATGAAAAGATTTTAATTGGGCGCTTTAGCCCGAAAGGAGAAGGTATGAAAATATATAATGTCACAGATCCAGAGTTCACAAACTATGGAAGAATAATTGAAGGCTATGAAGAAGAGAAAAAGGCAATCGTCGACGCACTCAAGGCACACACTCCAGTTCCTGAGGGAACAGACTACGTTGCAGAAGAGCCTGCACTTCAGAGCCTTGCAGCAGCTGATTCTATCACAAACAGCCTTTTTGGTGGATCACCAATGCAGTTTGGATGGTGTAATGGACATAACACCAAGCTCAATTGCCTTGAGTATCACCGCTCATCAGAAATAAACCTTGGCTCAACAGACTTTATCCTCCTTCTTGCCAAGAGAGAAGAAATCGTAGACTACAAGCTTGATTCCAGTAAGGTTAAGGCTTTCTTCTGCCCAGCAGGAACAATGATCGAAGTTTATGCAACAGCACTTCATTATGCTCCTTGCCAGGCTCACAAAGACTCAGGATTCCAGGTACTTGTTGGACTTCCAAAGGGAACAAATGTAGGTAAGCCTGAGTTTGAAGCTAGAAACCAGGAAGATAGAATGCTCACAGCTACTAACAAGTGGCTCCTTGCACACGCTGAGGCAAGTGAAGCAAAAGATGGCGCCTGGGTAGGAATTACAGGCGAGAACATCGATATCGCAGCAGACATCGACTGATCAGCCACTTTTGATAAAATAAAGAAAACGCCCGGAATATAAATATCCGGCAAAATATTAGTCTGGCTCAGCAGTCAGCAAGGCGAAAGTATGCAAAGTTTGCACATATTGCCTTACTGGCCCTGAGCCAGACTTACTTTATCAGCTAGATTATTTAGAATCCTTCCATTCTGCGCTGCTTGCGAAGTTCCCTTCTCTTTATAGCTCCTTCCCACTCAGCTTTTTCACTCTCTGTCTTTACGTTGAGACCATAAGGAACTGTACAGGGAGTACCGTCATTGTCGATACAAACCTCTGTGAGATAGGCCCTGTTCAGAACATGCCTCATACCAGTCTTAACATCTTCAACGTAAGTATCTACACGGACTTCCATAGAAGTCTTTCCAACATATGTAATTTTTCCAATAATAACAAGGACATCGCCTAAAAGAGCCCCCTGCTTGAACTGCATGTTGTCAATTGCAGCAGTGGCAATAGGATTTCCTGAATGTCTGATAGCAACAGTTCCTGCCACTTCGTCTATCCAGCTCATGAGTTTGCCACCAAAGAGCCTGTTCTCAGCATTGATATCGCCATACTGAACAACCTTGGTCCATTCAGTTACAGAATCCTCAACGTTCTTGTTGGCAATCTGCTTGTCTACATGAAAAACCTTACCCATAAAAATACCTCCAAAAGAGATTGTTATATAGGTATTTTATCATATTCTTTTAAGGTTTTTTTATGCCAGTTTAATAAATTTGATACACATAAAGTGTTATCATTTAAACGTAATAATATATTCATGCTGAGGTATATTTTCTCACATCGATAATTTTGTTTAATGTCGGAATAACAATGGCGAAAGCACGTTTCAGATACAATTGCATGAGGAAAAATTTTAGGCAGGCTTCAAGGCTTATTGCATTAGTGGCTTGCCTTGCGATTTTGTGCGCTCTTTTACCTGCGCTTGTATCTTACGCGGGAGTACCTGAAAAAAAGAAAGTAAGAGTTGGCTGGTATGAGTCGACATATTGCTACTACGATGCTAATGGCAAACGCAATGGCCTCGCCTATGAATATCAGCAGAGAATAGCAGCTTATTCCAATTGGGAATATGAGTATGTAGAGGGAAACTGGGATGAACTCTATCATATGCTTGAAAATGGTGAAATAGATCTTTTGAGCGATGTTTCATATATAAGAGAAAGGGCCGGCCAGGTGCTGTTCCCTTCTATGCCAATGGGATCTGAAACCTATTATATGTATATTGTGGCTGGGAATACAAAGCTTGACCCAAGTGACATTAGTACATTTGAAAATGCAACAATCGGTGCTGTTCCTGATTCTGTGCCCGAGGAACTTCTCGAAAGATGGGCGCAAGATAATGGACTTACTATAGAAATCCCTGATTTGTCTGGCTATTCCGTTAAGGAAAGTTTCGATAAACTTAAAAAAGGGGAACTTGATGCATATATTTATTTTGATGCTATGGGTAATGATGAAGTTTGTCTGCCTGTATTTAATATAGGTGAATCAGACTACTATTTTGCTGTTAACAAAGAAAGACCAGATCTCTTAAATGACCTTAACCAGGCCATTCTCCGTATCAGAAATGAGGATCCTCATTATAATCAGAGACTATACGAAAGATATATATTTCCTGTAAGTACAAGCACATTTTTGACAGAATCTGAACTGAGGTGGCTACAGGATAATGGTCCTATAAGAATAGGCTACAGGGACGATTATCTGCCATTTTGCACTCAGAAGGATGGCGAACTATATGGAGCTTTTGCTGATTATATCAAGTATGCAGGCACTTGTATGAAAAATGGGCATATTGCTTTTGAGCCTGTAGCCTATGAGACGACAGAAGATGCTTTAAATGGGCTTATAAACGGAGAGGTTGACGCTGTATTTCCGCTTTTCCTTTCTCCTTCAGATTGTGATGAAACGGATATTCTTTTGACTAATCCTATCATGAGGACAGAGGTATACGCCACTGTGGGTGATAGGACCAAGGATATATTCAGTTCAGACGATACAAGAGTTGCTCTCTTAAAGGGAAATATAAATTTTGATAGTTTTATAAAAGAAAAATTCCCTAATTGGAAGATTACCTATTACGATACCTTAGAAGAATGCTATAAGAGTACAGCAGATGGAAATACAGACTGCGCCATGGTTGCAAGCTATCGGTTAAACAGAACGGAAGCTTTGAGACGAAGATATGACTTATCTCTTAGAACTACGGCCCAGGATGTCAACTTTTCAATAGGAGTTAATAGAGATGACATAGATCTTTTTTCAATATTGAATAAAACAGCAAACGTAGGCACAGAGCATAAGGTAGAGGGATATTTTTATAAGTATTATGCAGGGGAAGAAAAAATCACTTTCCGGGATTTTCTAAAAGATAATTATAAAAGTGTTCTTTTGGTTCTTGCTGTAGTTCTTTTAGTAATCCTGATCTTGCTGCTTTTAGCGCTGCGTTCTGATAAGCGCGCCAATGAGCGACAGGAACTTATCTCTGAAACAGAGCACGATCCGGTTACTGGCCTTTATACCAGAAACTACTTCTTTGCTTATGCAGATAGAATGTTTAAAGAGCATCCAGCTGAGAAACGCGATGCCATTGTTCTTAATGTTGAGCAGTTTCACATGATAAATGCCTCGTATGGCTGGGAATTTGGCGACAGGGTACTTAAAACAATTGGTGATGAGATCACAGCTTTTCTCAGAGAAAATGATGGAATAGCCTGTAGAGCCATGGCTGACAGATTCAATATTTATTGCCGTCATACAGATGATTACCAGGTTCTGTTTGATAGGACCCAGAAGAAGCTTGACAATATAGCTGAGAACGTAGTTATCCTGCTTAGAATGGGCGTAATGCCCTGGCAAAAAGATATAGGACCAGTACAGCTTCTAGACAGGGCAAGGACTGCCTGTGCTATGACTAAGGGCGGACATCACTCAAGGCTTATGGTCTTTAGTGAAGAGATGAGGAAAAAAGAGCTCGAGGAGCAAAAGCTTCTAAACGATATCAGGAGAGGACTTGAAAACCACGAGTTTAAGGTATATTACCAGCCCAAGTACGACATCCAGGTGGATCCTCCGGTGTTAAAGAGTGCAGAGGCGCTTATCCGCTGGGAACATTCAGAGCTTGGAATGATATCTCCTGGTGTATTCATAAATCTTTTTGAAAAGAATAATCTGATCGGCCTTTTGGATAAATATGTATGGAGCGAAGTGGCCAGGCAGATTGCAGCCTGGAAGGAAAAATATGGTGTGTCATATCCTATTTCTGTGAATCTTTCAAGGATTGATGTCTTTGATCCGGAGCTTGAAGTTGTTCTTGATAAGATTACTCAGGAAAATGGCCTTTCCAGAGATTTACTTCATCTGGAGCTTACAGAATCTGCCTACACAGGCAACAAAGACCAGATTATTAAGGTTATAGGCAGTCTTAGGGACAAGGGCTATATTATCGAGATGGACGACTTTGGAACTGGTTATTCGTCGCTTAATATGCTGACCTCAATGCCTATAGATATCTTAAAGCTTGATATGGGCTTTATTCGCAATATTGGAAAAGAGGAAAAGGACAGCCGTATGGTTGAGCTTATCCTTGATATTGCAAGGAATCTGAAACTTACAGTTGTGGCTGAAGGTGTTGAAACCCAGGTGCAGCTTGATTTTCTCAAGGAAAGAGGCTGCGATCTGGTTCAGGGTTATTATTTCTCCAAAGCACTTCCAGCAGATGAATTTGAAAAGAAAGCCTTTATTTAATAGTGTCTTGAAAAATATATAGTGGAGTGTTAAAATTTTGTCATATGGCGATTGATATTGAATAACCAATAATATATGGAGGTTTTGTAAGATGAGTAAGAACTTTGATGATATCCTTGCTAAGCTTAAGACAGCAGAGACCAAGAAAATGTCTGTAGCAGTAGCTCAGGACTCACACGTACTTGAGGCAGTTAAGGTTGCCAAGGAGAGAGGAATCGTTGATTCAATCCTTGTTGGTGACAAGGAACAGATTGAGAAGATCATGGGCGAGCTTTCCATGAACCCAGCTGACTATGAAATAATTGATGTTAAGGACACAATCGAGGCTGCACGTACAGCAGTTTCTCTTGTTCACGATGGTAAGGCTGATATATATATGAAGGGCTCACTTGAATCCAAGGACTTCCTTAAGAGCGTTCTTGACAAGGAAGTTGGACTTCGTACAGGCCGTCCACTTTCACATGTTTGTGTATTTGAAATTCCTGGTATTGACCGTCTTTTATTCCTTACAGACGTTGCATTCATGCCATATCCAACTCTTGAGGACAAGAAGGTCATCATTGAGTATACAGTAGATGTTGCAAGAGCTTGCGGCGTTGAGTGCCCTAAGGTAGCTCCACTTGCAGCTGTAGAAGTTGTTAACCCTAAGATGCCTGTAACAGTAGAGGCAGCAGAGCTTACAAGAATGAATGAAGAAGGCGAGATCAAGAACTGTATCGTTGACGGACCTCTTTCCATGGACCTTGCTATCGATCCAGAAGCTGCCAAGCACAAGGCAGGCGCTCTTGATCGTAAGATCGTTGGTGATGCAGATATCCTTCTTTTCCCTGACATCCATGCAGGAAACCTTACATACAAGACTATTGTAAGACTTGCAACAGTCAAGAACGGTAACATTCTTACAGGAACCAAGGCACCAGTTATCCTTACTTCAAGATCAGATTCTGTTGAGGTTAAGGTTAACTCAATCGCGCTTGCAGCCGTAGTTGCAGAAGATAAGAAAAAGGGAATCCTTTGATCTAAGGGACTTAAATATACATGGTCAGAGGAATCTGACAGAAGGGGAATAATCATGATAAAGAGCTTAATTATTAATCCAGGTTCTACATCTACAAAGGTTGGTATCTTTGAGGACGAGACTCTTGTTAAAGAGGAGACTTTAAGACACAGCACAGAAGAGATTGAAAGCTATGCTTCAATCATCGATCAGAAGGATTTCCGTAAGAATATTATTCTTGATTTCCTTAAAAAAGAAAACATCGACATCAAGTCATTTAACGTAATCGTTGGACGTGGAGGACTTCTTCGTCCTATCCCAGGCGGCACCTATGAGTGTACAGATGCCCTTCTTGAGGATCTTAGAAAGGGCGTTCAGGGTCAGCATGCTTCTAACCTTGGCGGTATCCTTGCAAGAGAGATTGGCGATGAAATTGGCGTTCCATCATACATTGTTGACCCTGTAGTAGTTGACGAGATGGAGCCAGTTGCTCGTATTTCAGGTGTTCCTGAGATTGAGCGTGTTTCAATTGATCACCCTCTTAACCAGAAGGCAGTTGCCCGTAGATATGCCAAGGAAATTGGTAAAAAATATGACGAGATCAGCGTAATTGTTGTTCACATGGGTGGTGGTACATCTACAGGTGTTCACAAGAACGGCAAGATGGTTGACGTTTATGCTGCACTTAACGGTGATGGTGCATTCTCTCCAGAGAGAGCTAACGGCATTCCTGCTAAGGCTCTTGTAGATATGTGCTTCTCAGGCAAGTACACATACGATGAGATGAAAAAGAAGATTGTTGGCTACGGCGGACTGAACGCATACCTTGGAACTAACGATATGAGAGAAGTTAACAAGATGTGCGAGGAAGGCAACGAGAAGGCTATCCTTGTTCGTGAAGCTTTCATTTACCAGATTTGTAAGAACATCGGTGCCTGCGCTACAGTACTTAAGGGTAAGGTTGATCAGATCATTCTTACTGGTGGTATTGCTTATGGTCAGGTTATCACTGATGCTATCAAAGAGCGTGTTGACTGGATCTGCCCAGTTACAGTATATCCTGGTGAGGATGAACTTCTTGCACTTGCTCAGGGCGCTATCCGCGTAATGACTGGCGAAGAACAGGCTCAGAAATATTAATTATCTTGCCCTATAAAATCAGGCAAAAGTGGATTAGTATACATATTGAAAAGGAAAAAAGACCTTCGGGTCTTTTTTTCGTACTGTTTTTCTTTCAGATACTACTTGTTTAGGCACATTCCTGGCAAGACTCCTTTCGGAATGATTAGGTTGAAAAGATGGCCCAAATCTGCTACAATTTACAACGGACTTTTGCTAAAATATTGGGTTAGTCTACCCTTTTTCAGGAGTATAAAATGAGTATTATAGACAAGATTATTGGAACACATAGTGAGAGAGAACTTAAGAGAATCCGCAGCACTGTTGATTCTATTGAGGCTATGCAGCCACAGATGCATGCGCTTTCAGATGAGGAACTCAAGGGCAAGACCGAAGAGTTCAAAAAGAGACTTGCTGATGGCGAAACTTTGGATGATATCATGCCAGAGGCTTACGCAGTAGTTCGTGAGGCTGGTAAGAGAGTACTTGGAATGGAGCACTTCAGGGTTCAGCTTATTGGTGGTGTTATCCTCCATCAGGGCAGAATTGCTGAGATGAGAACTGGTGAAGGTAAGACCCTTGTGGCAACTCTTCCTTCATACCTTGATGCTCTTGCTGGTAAGGGTGTACATGTTGTAACTGTCAACGATTACCTTGCTAAGCGTGATGCTGAGTGGATGGGTAAGATTCATGAATTTCTTGGACTTACTGTAGGCGTTGTATTAAACAGCATGTCATCTGAAGAGAGACGCGCTGCCTATAACTGTGATATTACTTATGTTACCAATAATGAACTTGGATTTGACTACCTTCGTGATAACATGGCTATTTACAAGGAACAGTGTGTTCTTCGTGGCCTTAACTACGCTATCATCGATGAGATTGACTCAATCCTTATTGATGAAGCGAGAACTCCTCTTATCATTTCCGGACAGAGCGACAAGTCAACCAAGCTCTATGAGGCTTGTGACATTCTTGCCAAGCAGATGACACGTGGTGAGGATATGGAAGACCTTACCAAGATGGATGCCATCATGGGCGTTGAGAGAGAAGAGACTGGAGACTTTATTGTCAATGAGAAGGACAAGATAGTTAACCTCACAGCACAGGGTGTTGCCAAGGTTGAGCGTTTCTTCCGTATTGAGAACCTTGCTGATCCTGAGAACCTTGAGATCCAGCACAACATTATCCTTGCCCTTCGTGCAAATAACCTTATGCAGAAGGATCATGACTACATTGTCAAGGATGATGAAGTTCTTATTGTCGATGAGTTTACGGGCCGTGTAATGCCAGGCCGTCGTTATTCAGATGGTCTTCACCAGGCTATCGAAGCTAAAGAGCATGTTAAGGTTAAGAGAGAGTCCAAGACTCTTGCAACTATTACTTTCCAGAACTTCTTTAACAAGTTTGAGAAGAAGTGCGGTATGACTGGTACAGCTCTTACAGAGGAAAGAGAGTTCCGTGATATCTACGGACTTGATGTTATTGAAATCCCTACAAACGAGCCTGTTATCAGAATTGATCATCAGGATGCAGTTTATAAGACCAAGAAAGAGAAACTCAATGCCATATGTGATGCTGTTGTAGCTTCCCATGAGAAAGGTCAGCCTGTACTTGTAGGTACTATCACTATTGAGTCTTCTGAGGAGATCAGCAAGATGCTCAAGAAGAGAGGTATCCAGCATCAGGTACTTAATGCCAAGTTCCACGAGATGGAGGCTGAGATTGTTGCAGAGGCTGGTAGAAAAGGCGCTGTTACAATCGCAACTAACATGGCTGGTCGTGGTACTGATATCAAGCTTGACGAGGATGCAAGAGCAGCCGGCGGTCTTAAGATAATTGGTACAGAGAGACATGAGAGTAGACGTATTGACAATCAGCTCCGTGGACGTGCTGGTCGTCAGGGAGATCCAGGTGAATCCAAGTTCTATCTTTCACTGGAAGATAATCTCATGCGTCTGTTTGGTTCAGAGCGTTTGATCTCAATGTTCAACGCACTTAAGATTCCTGATGGACAGGAAATTGAGCACTCATCACTTTCAAAGGCTATTGAGTCAGCCCAGAAGAAGATTGAGTCCAACAACTATGGCATACGTAAGAATCTTCTTGAGTATGACCAGGTTAATAACGAGCAGAGAGAAATCATCTATGCAGAGCGTAAGAAGGTTCTTGATGGAGAATCACTTCGCGATTCTATCTACAAGATGATCACAGATATTGTAGAAGCTGATGTTCAGACAGTAGTAGGTGAGGAGTCAGATCCAGACAACTGGAATCTTGCAGAGCTTAACGAGCTACTTCTTCCTACAATTCCTCTCAAGAAGATCAACAGAGGACGTATTGATAACCTTACCAAGAATGGTCTTACTCAGCAGCTCAAGGAAGAGGCTGTCAAGCTCTATGAGGCTAAAGAGGCTGAGTTCCCAGAGCCAGAGACAATCCGTGAGATTGAGCGTGTTATCCTTCTTAAGGTTATCGACAGAAAGTGGATGGACCATATCGACGATATGGATCAGCTCCGTCAGGGTATCGGACTTCAGGCTTATGGTCAGAGAGATCCTAAGGTAGAGTACAAGCTTGCTGGTTATGAGATGTTTGATGACATGACCAAGGCAATAAGAGAGGATACAGTAAGACTCTTGTTCCACGTTCATATCGAAGAGAGAGTAGAGCGTGAGCAGGTTGCCAAGGTTACTGGAACTAACAAGGATGATTCAGTTGCCAAGGCTCCTGTCAAGAGAGTGGAAGCTAAGGTATATCCAAATGATCCATGTCCATGCGGAAGTGGCAAGAAGTTCAAGAATTGCCACGGCAGGGTCTAAATGTGAGCGATAGGCTGATGAAAATACATGCATTGATCTGCTTGCAGATAGCAATGCATGTATTTGAGGAGGCAACGTACATGAGTAAGTAGCACGGTAGTGCGGATTACGAATGTACATAGGAGTGTGGGAGCGAAGCGGAGCAATCCGTATCGCTCATTTATATGTAATAGGAGAGATTTATGGTAGTTTTAGATCAGATGAAGGTTGAGATTCAGAACCTTAAAGGTACTCTTGACGAGGTTACAGCTTCTCTTGACCTTGGTACAAAGAAAAAGATAATTGAAGAGCTTTCAAGAGAAATGGAAGAGCCTGGTTTTTGGGATAACGCTGAGAAGGCTAACAAGAAGACCAAGGATCTCAAGAATATGCAGGACCTTGTAGCTGACATCGAGAGACTTAACAATCAGTATACTGATATCATCGACCTTATCGATATGCAGAATGCAGAGGGCGTTGATGATGATGATATGGCAGCTGAGATCAGATCTGAGCTTGACGAGTTTGAAGAGACTCTTGAGAATATCCGTATCAGCAACCTTCTTAACCAGCCTTATGATAAATATGATGTAATCCTTAGACTTAATGCCGGAGCAGGCGGTACAGAGGCTTGTGACTGGGCATCAATGCTCTACAGAATGTATACAAGATGGGCAGAGAGAAAGGGATTTACTACTGAAGTTTTAGATCTTCTTGATGGAGATGAGGCAGGTATCAAGTCAGTCACATTCCAGATTTCAGGAACTAATGCTTATGGACTTCTTAAGTCAGAGCACGGTGTGCACAGACTTGTTCGTATCAGCCCATTCAATGCGCAGGCTAAGAGACAGACATCTTTCGTATCCTGTGACGTAATGCCAGATATTGAGGAAGATTTAGATATTGAGATCAATCCAGATGATCTGAGAATTGATACATATCGCTCAAGTGGTGCAGGCGGACAGCATATCAACAAGACATCATCAGCTGTTCGTATCACTCATATTCCTACAGGCGTAGTTGTTGCCTGCCAGAATGAGCGTTCTCAGTTCCAGAATAAGGATAAGGCTATGCAGATGTTGAAGGCCAAGCTCTTTATCATGAAACAGGAAGAGCAGGCAGCCAAGCTTGCAGGTATCCGTGGAGAAGTTATGGATAATGCCTGGGGCAGCCAGATTCGTTCTTATGTCCTTCAGCCATATACTATGGTCAATGATACACGTACAGGCTTTAAGGCTTCTAACGCAGATGGTGTTTTAGACGGTGAGCTTGATCCATTTATCAATGCATACCTTAAGTGGCTCGCAACAGGTGGTAAGCCAGTTGGAGATACTTCCGAGGAGTAAATGATAGGGTTCTCGCATAATTGCTAATGCGAGAACCTTTTTGTATGATATAGGAAATTTCTCCGAAATTCCTATATCATACAAATATTTATATTATGATTCATAGAAAAAATAAAAAATATAGTGAAACATTGTTGGGGTTTTAAGTGTATAAAAGGTAAGAACACAGGGAGGTATGAAAAATGTTTTGTACAAATTGCGGGGCTGAAATATTACCGGGACAGACCTTCTGCACAAATTGCGGAGAGGCAGTTACTGGTGGAAATGATGTAAATACAGGGTATGGAAATAGCTATGGCGGATCTGTTTATGATAATTCGCAGGCTGGTGCATATTATAACAATGCGCAGCAGGCTTCTCCTGTAACACCATCTTACCAGTATACGGATTCAAACGCTTATAATACAGGAACATATGGAACTTCAACTTATGGAGCGCAGGCTTATAGCACGCCGGTTTATAATGCACCTGTATACAACAACCCAGTAGTAAAACCCAAGAAAATGGGAACTGGGATTCTTGCAATTGCAATTTGCGTAGCAATTCTGGGTGGTATTACCTATGGATATACACATTTGCCATCCCTCCTTGGAGGCAATAAGAGTTCAGGAGCAGAACCAGATCCAGCACCAGTGAGCGTAGCGGCTGCTTCTACAGAGGATCCTGATGAAATAAATGAGATAGATAATAGCAATGGTGACCAGGACAAGGTAGAAGTTGCATCTGGTACAGACGCTACTACCGATGATCAGAATACTGTTCCTGCTTCTTCTGGCGGATATTCCACAATGAAGAAAACAGATGGCACATCCACTGAATTTGCTGAGGTTGATGCTAAGGGTTATGCAGAGACAGATTTTTCCGGCTATGGCAAAATGGAATATGAATTTGCTACAGCTTATATGGGCACTGATGAATATATCTTTGTTCCTAATGGTAAGCTCAATGGAGATACGCTTATTCGTGACAAAAAGTTAAGCGAGTTCTGTGATTATGTAGATACAAAGCTTCCAAGTTCAGTAGGGAAACTTGATAGAGAACTTTTTTATAAAGTCCTGGCAGCTGACATAGTAGACAGCAGTCTTGGTGCAGCCGATGATGTATATCTGGCACAGTCACTTATGTATGCCTTGACATTTGCAGTTAACTTTTCTGATATGCAGGTTGATCTAAACTACGTAAGAATACTAAATGGAGCTACTACCAGATACTACTATAATGTCAGCGTATTTGGTAATGATGATATTTGGATGATCGATTATAAAAATAAATTGTGTTATATGAACAAGGGCACCACAGAGTATAATGATCATGGCGATTTCGCTTTGTTTAGTGATGAATCCTATGGACTGTACATTTTATTAGGAATGTCTTACTTTGGACTTGAAATCAAATAATCAAATAAGCATATAAATAAAAAGAATCACTTCCTTTGGGGTAAAGGTAAGTGATTCTTTTTTTCTTTTATTATTATCAAACAACAACGACTTTGTTTCTGCCTGTATTCTTGGCCTTGTATAGGGCGTTATCCACATTTTGGATTGACTTGGAGAAATCACCGGTATACCTTGAGACACCAACAGAAATGGTAAATGGAACAGGCGTATCAGTGGCAGCTTCAATATCTCGCCTAAACTGCTCCATTCGGGCACAGGCGTTATTTACATCGCAGTTCTTTAGAATGATAACAAATTCTTCGCCACCATAGCGAATAACATAATCATCTTCGTGAGTTCCTCTTGCCAGCTTCTGTCCTATGTATAAGAGGGTAAGATCACCAGTATAGTGGCCATGCTCATCATTTACCTGTTTAAAGTGATCTATATCAAGCATAGCAATTGCCACAGGCCCCGATATATCTTTTAACGCGTTTTTAGTTACAATCTTTTCCAAAAGATGCCTGTTGTACACCTGAGTAAGAGGATCGGTGACCATGGCAAGCTCAAGCTTTTGCTGAACACGGTAATGATCAAGATAAATAAGCATCAAGAGAAAGTGTGATACAAATACGGCAATAGCCAGTGGAATCTGATTAGCAATTATTATTTCAAGGCTGGGATAGTGGTTGAAATTATTAGTAACAAGGATTTCAACAAGGAATACTACGGAAGAAATGAAGGTTTCACTTGGCTTTGCTACAAAGCCTACAGTCAAAAATACTATGTTCATAATGATAAAGCCTTCACTTGCATGTATCCTGTCATCTAAGTGATAAATAGACCAGATAAGAGATAGGACGATAAAGTGTGCCAAAAAGAAGTCCATAAAGACTACGACACTTCGGCTTTTTAAAAAGTGGGTCACAATAAAAAAGATAATTACCCCTATCAGAACTGATAGCCTGGGAATCAGTGTAGGCATCACAGTTCCGTTTATTATGTAATCTGCTCCAATAAAGCCTATAGAGGCAAGGACCCCAGCCATAAGGCTGATGCCTACATAAGTTTGATAATAATCGCACTTGGACTGATAGAAATCTGCAAGATCATCATCGTTCATAGTGCGATAATCCTTGTACAAGGTCATTAAAGTTTTGGCATTACTAAATACTCTCATTGTTCCACCCCTCACTATCTATTGTACATACTTTAACGAAATAAAGAAAGTATAAAAACAAAATAAAGTTTTATTAACTATGATGGGCGATATTGCCAAGATTTATGCAATAAAAGCTGTAACAAAGAGAGGGAATTGTTATATTATTAGGTGTATATCATATAATTGCGTGAAATAAATATGAGGAAGGTATTTATGAATAAGATAAAAGAAATCCAGAATAATATAGCAAAAATCATAGTAGGCAAAGAAGATGTGATCCTATACACATTAGTATCCATGGTGGCAGGAGGACACGTGCTTTTAGAGGATGTTCCTGGAACAGGAAAGACTATGCTTGCTAAAGCTCTTTCTAATTCTATAGAGGGAAGCTTTAACAGGATTCAGTTTACACCAGATCTTTTGCCATCTGATATCACAGGACTTAATGTGTATCAGGCTGGGAAGGGGGAGTTTGTATTTAATGAAGGACCTGTATTTTGCGACATTCTCCTTGCTGATGAGATAAACAGGGCAACTCCCAGGACTCAGGCAGGACTGCTGGAATGCATGGAGGAGCGCCAGGTAACAATAGATGGCCAGACAAGAAAACTATCTGATGCATTTTTTGTAATAGCGACGCAGAATCCGATTGAAACAAGTGGAACATTTCCGCTTCCGGAGGCACAGCTTGACAGATTTATCATGAAATTGTCCATGGGATTTCCTGGTAAGGCCCAGGAACTGGAGATTTTAAAGAGATTCCAGGAAGGAAATAAAACAGAAAAACTATCAGAGATGGAAAGCGTAGCAAGTCTTTCAGATATCATCACAATGAGAAAAGAAGCTATGGCTGTTAGGGTGCATCAGGATCTCCTTGCCTACATAACAGAGATAACCCAGGCTACTAGAAAGAGAAACGATGTTGCATCGGGTGTAAGCCCAAGAGGAAGCCTTGCACTTTTATATTGTGCCAAGGTACTTGCTTATGCCAATGATAGAAACTATGTGACACCAGAAGATATAAAGGCCCTTGCGGTGCCTGTTCTTGCACACCGTCTCATAATGGGCAATACCTATGGCTCTTCTAAAAATGCTGCTTCTGTTATAGAAGAAATTCTTGCAGAAGTTCCGGTGCCTACAGAGGCAAATATTTTAAACTGATCAATATTACTACATAAACAGAGGTACCCATGCCAATTATATTGATACCTCTGATATTAGTGCTTTTGTACGTTCTGGAGCGCAAAGTCTTTAACAGGTACTGGCAGCGTGGATTATCAGCCGACCTTTCTTTTGAAAAAGAAGCAGCTACAGAAGGGGAAGAAGCTCTTTTAACAGAGGTCATAACAAACAGGAATTTCATACCGCTTCATATTCTTCAGGTTAATTTCCAGACGGACGTAGGACTTGAGTTTATGGATACAACAAACGCATCAGTTACAGACAGAGTAAATGTAATTGATGTTTTTAGCCTACGCTTTTATGAAAAGATTACAAGGTCTCTTAGGATCAAATGTAAAAAGAGGGGATTTTACAGCATCCTGCAGACTTCACTTGTGGCATCAGATCTTTTTAGCCCGGATATACATTATGCTACAAGAGATCAGAACACTTTCTTTTATGTATATCCAAAGCTTCTTGAGCGCAGTGAAATCGATGTGGCTTTTGAGCATCTTTCAGGAGAGGCTCAGGCACAGAGGTTTTTGTATGAGGATAACTTTACTTTCAGGGGAATAAGGGACTACGCTCCAACAGATCAGATGTCCTCCATAAACTGGAAGGCCAGCGCCAGAACAGGAAGTCTTAAGGTAAACCTTCATGACTATACGGTAAGTCCTGAGGTCAGGATTGTCCTTAACGTAGAAGAGCCTGGAATCTTATTTGAGACAGAGCTTATTGAGGACTGTATCAGGCTGGCAGCTACCATGGCTATGCGCTTTGTAAATGGAAATGTGCCGGTATCTCTTTTGACTAATGGAAAAGATAAGGCCACATCAGAGCAGGTATCCCTGGAAGCAGGTGCATCTGCGGATCATCTGCAGAGCATTATGAGGGCGCTCTCCAGAATTGACATGGCAAAAGGCACAGCGGATATGGATGAGCTTGTGGAAAAAGAAATAGAAAGTGGCGGATTGTCTCAGGTAATTTATCTTTATATTTCTACCAGCAGAAGAGAAAAGGCACTTCGCGCAGGCGAGGAACTTGCTGGAGCCAAGGGAAAGCTTATCTGGATGTGTCCGCTTACAAAAAGTATGGACGATACGGCTCCTTCTGATAAACGAATTGAATTTGTGAGGATCCTTCATCAATGAATATAGATCGTAAACTGGATAGTATCAGAATAATAAATAATGTACTCCTTGTAAGCCTAGTGTTTTCTGTGGTTGTCATGTGCTTTCAGATAACAACATTTAATATGGCTTTTTTAGGGAGTATTCCGGTTGTGATATTTCTTTTGCTATCTGAGGCCATAAGGCGTCGCATGCAGAATCTGATCGCCTTTTTGCTGATGCATCTTCTGGGGGCTGCACTGCCAATCTATGCTGCCTATGTTATGGACCTTAGGTATTATGCTGGCCGCGATTTTGGCGGGATATACGTTTCAAGCGTGATGCTCTCGCTCCGCATACTTACCGCGGTAATAATAGTTCTTTTGGCTATTTATTCAAGGGTTGAGGACAAGGACAGGTTTTATCCTGAAATATCTGAAGCTTTTGTTTTCTTTGCTCTTTTTGCCCTTGGCCTTATTACTCATCAGAAGCAGGTTCTGGTGCCGATACTGATAGGTGAAGTGGTATGGGCAGTTCTGTGCATGTTATTTTATAATCTCAAGCAGACCAACAACGCGCTTGTTATCTGGAAGAACAAGGATTACGTGCCCTATGATGCAATCGGTAATAACAACAGATTGATGATGGGAGCATCTATCGTCATTTCTCTTATCTGTATCGCTGTGGGAATCTTTTTTGACTATGGAAAAGAGATACTCTCTGCCATAAAAAGAGGCCTTGTAACAGCACTTAGATGGCTGTTTTCGCATTTTCAGTTTGAGGAGACAATAGAGTATGAAGATCCTGTAAGTGAGCCTATGTCAGGCGGGGGACTTGGGGGACTTATTCCTCCAGCTGAGCCGGATACATCCATCTGGCATACACTCTGGAATGTCCTATTCTGGATCGTGGCAGCAGTTGTAACGGTATTTATCATCTACCTTGTTATTATCGGAATCAGAGAGTTTTACAGATTCTTTAATTCAAAAGGCATGGGTCTTAAGGACAAGCTCCATAGGGATAAAAGAGAATTCCTAAGCCCAATCCGCAAGGAAGAAAATGCCTTCGAGACTAAGCCAGAACGTATAACCCTCCGAAAGCGCCTGACCCCTGAGGGCCGCATCAGATATATGTTTGTAAAATACATCAAGAAGTCTATTGATGCATCTTCCATTCTAGGGTCCGACACTCCAATGCAAATGGAGTCAAAAACCCACAACACCACCGCTGCCTCTACCTTATACGAAAAGGCCAGATACAGCACCGAACCCATCACCAAACAAGACCTCGACTCCATGAAAACCCTATCCCGCTCATAGCCAGGCCATTCATAGATTGTTTAATCCTCTCCCTGCCGCAGTACCGTATGTGAGCGATATTCATGAAAGTTTTTTTCGTCTGTGTAAGGAGGTGTATTTCATGAGGCTCCTGGAAGTGTATAAGAATTCTGCTTTGGTTCAACATGTCTGAGCGCCAAGGGGCAGCTTTTTACTCACGCCAGTTTCCGTTGTGCTCGTCACTGACAAATGCAGATTTTCTTAGATGTTTCCGCAGTTTTTCTTCCAATGCGCATGCTGCAGCTAAAACTTGCAGGACGGGA
>JAEEGL012860212.1_pt1 | contig 32735 bp, 32 predicted proteins | sample 9134231 | NCBI WGS metagenome assembly JAEEGL01 (sample SAMN16246548, study PRJNA631951) | gut metagenome | biome: gut microbiome; feature: rumen; material: fiber-attached | host: Bos | place: Iran: Karaj | collected 2018-10
ACCCGGAACTCGGAAGCGAAACTGCTGTCGGTATATTCCGACCCGAAATACGGGTAAGCAAACGTCACATACAGGACGCTGCCCATCTGCATCTTCAACGTCCCCTGATGAAACCTCATGTCGCAGCGCCTCCAGGTGGGTTTCGCCCCTCCTCCGAAGAAATACGAACCGAAGGACAGCATCAGGTTAATCTTATAGCTGATATTCCCCCGCCAGGAAGCCAGGCTCTCGTCGTCGGAATGATGGAACCTGCACACCACGTCCCCGGCGGAAAGAGTCCGCTCCTGGAACGTTGTCGGCTTGAAGGACCATACCGCCTGGAAATACGGGGCATCGGACGCATGCGTCCCGTCCACGTCGTTGGTCATCGACGAAGTAAAGGGCAGGGAATAGAGATAGATGCTCTCCCCGCTGGCGGAATTCAGCTTATGGAGATCCCCGGCCGTAGCGTGCTCATAATGGGCAAGAGAGTCCGCTGCTCCCGGTACAACCATCCTGGCGACCAATTCGGCCGGATAGTAATACAATGCCGTAGGGGCGTTCTGGATGGAAAGTTCAGAAAGCCAGACGTCGTCAGTATCGTCACCCGCGCCATAAGAAAGAGCATAATCATCGAACAAAGTATCATACTCTAAGTTCCTGAACTCGAACCTCGCCATGCAGCGGTAGAGATTCATCGACAGAGTGTATCTCCTCGGACTGCCGTTGACATACACCGCACCGGAGGCCGCGTTCGCCGCAAGGCATCCCTGATGGCCCCCGGCTCCGGCGCCATATATCACGTCCATCCAGGATCCGGACGTGTAAGTAGCCGTACCCGTCAGCTGACGGCCGGCGTTGGCGATCACCAGCACGCGGTCCGTAGAGAGGATACAGGACTGCACCGTGACGGTCGCAGAAGCGTCACCGGCGGCTTCCACGTAATGAGACTCCACGAGTTTGCCATGGGTGCCGTCATAGAGGAATACGTTCAGGTCGTATATATTATCCTCGTCGGTCATTATGTAGCTCCTCGTCGGGTCGGGGGATACCGTCGAGCAGCTGATCTCCAACGGATGCGGCACCCTCTCCTCGTCGACACCCATCCTTGACTCCAGGGAAGTACAGGCGGCCGTGCCCGCGAGGAGCACCGCCATCAAAATCGTATATGTTCCGATATTCCTTTTCATAGTTCTCCTGCTTTTATAGTACCACATCGCCCTCCTCATTCGATCCCCAATCTTCCAGCTGGTTCGTAGTCAGCACGAAATCCAGGGTGTTACCTTTCGGGTTGATGCTGATAATGAGCTCGTGGTTACGGCCACGCTGGAGGACGAAATCCCCGGAATAGCTTCCCTGTGACTGATACGAATTCGAGCTGGTCTTGTAATAGATGACGAACGAGATCGTATGCTTCCCGGGAAACAACTGGACAGGGTGATGACCCTCTCCCACGTATGGATATCCGCGGAACTCCCAGAAGGTCTTGGTATAATATGAAGTACCTCCATTTTGGAGGTTAAGGGGCTTCATGGCGGACATTGGCTCGGGAGTCCCGAACTCTGCCGTACTGACATACGGCATGAAAGACGAGGTGACGCCTGCGGAACGGGACTGGTCGAAAGAATCGACGGAGAAGATGTTCCCGTCAGAATCGTCGGAAAACACATACGTCGCCGAAGTCAGGTCGGTAATGTTCACGTTCGAGATGCAGACATCCACGCAGTTCACGCCCCTCGCTTCGACATAGTTCTTCATCTGCGTAAGGTCGAAGGTAATCTTATTTAGACGCGAGAAGATATGCTCGAAATTTATCACCACGCCGTTCTCGGCCACGCCGCAGTTCCTCGCGGCAGCCGCCATCCAGTCAGGGGCGCAGGTTACGCTGTTATGCTTCTTGACGTCCAGGGACGGGGGGTAGGTCGATGCGTCAAGCTCAACGACATTTCCATAGGAATAATTGTTTTCAACCATGTTGTCGTATTCCAGGTTGTATGCGTTCCCTTTGGCAACCTTGCTGTTCTGGTCGTACGTGACGGCAAAGAAATCCACGACGTCCGGGTAAACGATCCGGCAATCATAAACCGGACCGTTGCCGCCGTCGGGATAGTACGACGACACGTCATCATAGACGGCATAGTCATAGAGGTCGTTGCGGTACGCACCTTCGACGCTTCCCGATACGCCATACACCAGGTAATGAAAATCGTCAATATCGAAATGATTCTTGATCAGTTCCGGATCGACCAATCCGCCCGGATCTACGAGTCCTCCCGGATCGAACAACCCACCGCCGCCAAGCTCCCAGCCTTTGCCGGAGACGAACTTCAGCGGCATGCCGGCCTCGCTGCTCTCCCTCTCCGTGCCGGAATACCCGGACGTACGGAGACTCTCCTTCGAGCAGGCCGCGACGAGCCCGAGCAGCGATATCGCGAAAAGATATTTGCTAAACTCTCCCATATCATCGTTTTTTTATCACAGCACCCGGCGTAACGGTCAGGCTGCGCCGGGCAAAAAGGGGAAGAACTAAACGGTCAGAGGCACGGACACGGTGGAACCCCAGTCGGAGACCGTGATGCTCATGCTGACGGCAAGGCTGATGGTGGCTCCCGTCTCTCCTTCGGGATCGCTTGAAGGCGCACCGTTCAAGGTGAGGGCCACGTTATAGACCTTGTTGGGCTCGGTCTGGGGAAGATCCGCCACATAGTACATGCTCTCCGGAAGACCGGCAACCTCCATCTCCAGGACCATACGGGTCTTACGGGGACTCCAGTCGCCATTCCTGGTGGTAGCATCGGAAGGGTTGGAATAGATATAGAAGGGAAGGTCGAGGTTGCTGGTGGTTCCCTGGGTGATCGCGGTATCGGTGATGTCGTTGTAGAGCAGCGAATTCAGCGCAGCGGTACGGACGCACATCTGGTTGTAGTATGTCTGCGAGGCGGCTGCGACAACGCTCTTGTTGAACTTGATCTTGCCGGCCACGTTGGAGATGGTGACGGACTTGATCTTCATCGACAGCTTGCCGAGGTTAGCGTCGGTGTTGTTACGGGAGACGGACACCAGGCAGACCTTGCTCACCAGACGGGTAAGGGCGAGGTTGACGGCGGTGCTGGAGAGGATCTCCTGGGACCCGCTGGCGGTCATGACGAACTTGCTCGTGGTGTTGTCACCGAGGGCGGATACCATGGAGTCGAAGCTCGATGCGGTAAGGCCGGTGGTAGAGATGCTGGTCCCGCCATTGGCGATGACGCGGAAGCTCTTCTGGCCGTTGGACACGGTCGCGCTCGCGGATGCGGACAGCTTATTGTTGGCAAGAGTCACGGTCGCTTCCTTCTCGAAAGCGCCGGAGGCGTTGAAGATGAACACCCGGACGTTGGTCAGGGTCTTCTCCGCTTCGGTAGCGGCAGCACCCGCCTTGGTCTCGGTATCGGGCACTCCGGAGATATTGAACTCCATGGTGCTGAAGCCCGTGGGGGCGGGATTCTCGATACGGTTAGGATTGGCCTGCTTCTCACAGGAGAAGAGGCAGGTGCAGGCTGCAAGCACTACCGCCGCAGCTGCAAAGGTGTCGATAATCTTTTTCATGATAGAAAACGGGTTTTATATTGTTAAACTAAATTATGATCTCGAAAACGACGACCGAAGTCCAGTCCTTGATATGGACGGTCATCCGGAGCTGGGCGAAGTCCACGTCGACCCGTATGTCATCCAGGTCCTCGGCCTTCCAGTCGTAACCTCCTTCCCTGGCCACCTTGCCGATGTCCACGATGGTAACAAGGGAGTCGTCGTCCACGGAGCGCGCCTCCAGGAAGAGACCGTCGTCCAGCTGGCGAGGGACGCGGGTAGTGAACGTCCTTCCCGTCACCGGCGAACACCGATGCACGAACGGACCGCGATGCGGCTCCAGGCCCGGGACGACATAGCCGTCCACGTTCCCCTTCACCACGAAATAATACTGGTAGGGGAGTATCACCCTTCCGACAATATGCATGATGAGGTTGGCATAGCAGCGGCTGAGGGGCAGCTTTATCTCGTCCGTGTCGGCATTGATCTTCAGGCGGCCGGTGCCCAGCAGGAGGCTGTCGCACTCGAACCCGAAGGGAATGAGCAGCAGGGAGTCCGTGAGCCTCATCTTCTTCAGGCCTCCGACCACGTCAACGGTCACGGGCTCCTTCCTGGGGACCTTGAAGACGTGCCCCTTCTCGATATACTCGGGACACTTCTGGGTAGCCCTGTCGTACACGCAGAGGAGCTTCGTGGCCACGTTCATGGTCACGTTCCCATCGTAACCGGCATCCCCACAGTGCCCGTCACCGGATACGGTGAGGTACGCGGGACAGACGTCCCTATCTTCCTTCACCGAGCAGGACGGCAGCAGGAGTGCCGCCGCCAGCACCACGGACAGAAGGCCCGCGGAACATACTTTTGTGAGAGACTTGTCAAACATATCTTTCATCCTTTTCCTTTTTACTTGGCCGGGGAGGGAGGGTCAGCCCCCGTCCCGCCGTCCGCCGCGTCACACCCTGCGCCGTCGTACGGGACCCCAACGGGCCCCCGGATAACAATCCTATCTCATTCCCAGGTCGCCGAACCCGTCCTCCGGATCCCTGTTAAGGCCGTAACGCTTGATAAGCAGGGATATCTCCGGATCGAGGTTTCCGCGGTTCACGAAGGACCGGTCCTTGGCGCAGGCGTCGAGGTAGCGTTGCACCGCGTTCTGGTCGTCTCCCTCGCGGGAATAGAGTATGGCCATGAGGTAATCCACGTTGGGAGTCCTCTTCATCTTCTCGAGTATGCGCATGGCGGACTGATCCCTATCGAGGGCGATGTACGCTATGGCGCAGTTGTAGTCCTGGTAGTCGTGCAAGAGGGCTACGGCGGATTCATAGTCGCGATTGCGGATGGCCTGCACGCCGGCCATATAGACGCTGTCCAGGACGGTGGTATGGATGGTATCCTTCACCATTCCCTTACGGTGCATGTGGAAGTCGAACGCAACCACGCGGCAGTAAGGATAGAGGCGTGCCCGCATGTCATTGTAGTAGGGCTTACGATGGAAGGCCCACTCGCAGGCGTCGCGGTCGCTCAGCTGCTCCCGCATGGCAAAGTATTCCTCTTTCGTCGCATTGTTGAACAGCGTGTCGGTGTCCATCAGGTAATCGAGCATCTTCCAGTTCTCTCCGCCATTATGGGAGAGGAACTTGATGTCCTGCCCCTGGTAAGCGCTGCGCATCGCCCCGCTGCTGCCGTCGTCACCGATGACGAGTGTCATCCCTGCAGTCCTCCGGAGAGAGTCCTGAACGTGTCTGACATAATCGTTGAAATAACGGCCGACCGCCTCGGCGCGCCTGGCGGAAAGCCTTCCGTTGGCCGCTTCAGGGCCTTCCGGGGATGCGTATGCGGTTATGGATATACTGTCGAGGTCAAAGGTATCGTTCATCAGGATAGAACGGAGGTTGCGCTTGATGCGCGCCATCTCCGCGACGTTGTTGCCGAGCCCGTCGTCGATATCGGACTTACCGACGTTGAAGGCTATGTAGCAGGCCGTACTCGCGTCCGCCTTGCGCTCCACGACACGTGTGAGGTAGCGCTCCTCGTCGGAGAGCAGCGTCGCCACGGACGATACATAGAAAGTCAGGGGCTCGCACGGGGGGATCCTGTAGACCACCTTGCCTCCCTCGAAGATGTCTCCCGAAAGGACGATGTCTATCTTACGGAGCTTCGGGCGCGTCTCCACGGTCTGTACGTAACGGTAACGGAAGTCTCCGTTCACCTCCTGTATGATCGTGTCGAGGCGTATCCCCTCGCGGACGATGGGATCCTTGATGTACTTGCGGCGCATCTTCCCTATCCGGGCAATCTTCCTGTCGTTGCGGTGACGTAAGATCCAGTTAGTGTAATGGGCCGTAGCTTCAGCCACTGTGACACCTGTCTCGGAGCGATATTTCTTCTCCTGAGCGAGGCGTACGGCCTCGAAGGTATCGACATCGACGAGGGAAGTATCATTCGCATATGCGAACACCTGGGGGATGTTCCTCTCGAGGAAAAGGTCCAGCTGCCAGGCCCACTGGAACACTGTCGTATCCTTGACGATGCTGCGGAGGTATCTCGCGAAGAGCTCCTCGCCGCGCTCCTGGGTGAGACGGTATTCCTTTCCGGTGACATACACCGGGTCGAGGTGGATGCTGTCATTCTTGATGAACATGTCCGGATCGAAGCGGAGCTTCCACTTGCTGTCGATCATCTTCTTCGGGACGATGATGTCGAACTCCAGGTCGATCTTCCCGTGACGCTCGGCCACGTTGCGGAAACGGGCGGTGACGACGGCGGCCTGAAGGACCTCGCTCGCCATCACCTCGCCGTCGACCGTAACGGTCTTCATCACGATGAGGTCGTTCCCCTTCTCATCCTTGACGAGAAGGGTGTCACGCTGGGGTTTCCCGGTATCGAACTGCTTGAAAGCCGCGGCACGGTCTGCCGGAAGGGCGATGTTCGCCCGCATCTGCTGGGCGCGGATCTCCTCGATCTTCTTCGGAGCGCCGCAAGAAAAGACAAGGACCGCCGTCATGATTAAAAGACAGGCGGCAATTACGCACGATTGTGCCTTTCTGGTTGAAATTCTCTCATTCATTACGTATGGTGTGACTTGGCTCCCCCTAATTGAGCGCGTTGAACTGTGGCAAATATATGTAAAAATTTCAATAAACTACAAAAAAATTATTAAAACATTCAAAAAGCCGTTACATTAAAAGGGAGAAAACAGCCACCCACACCATCCGGTCCGGGAAAACAAAAAAAAGAGTCCCCCAAAAGGGAACTCCCATTATCAGTACCTGGAAACCAGGATCAGTCTTCCATCTTCCGCTCGGCAAATAGCATTTCGCCAATGGCGGTCATGATGGCCTCGTACTTCTCGCTGTCCTCGAAGAGCTTGGAGAAGGTCTCCTGAGATTCCTGGTAGCTCTCGGCCGCCGCGTCGTCGAAGATCTTCGGGAAGATGCTCGAGAGGAATATCTGCTTGTCCTTCGCTCCCCGGATCTTCCGCATGAGCTTCTTATCCGCGAGCATACGGTCGTGCAGGTTGCTGAGCAGCACCCTGTCCCCGGAGGTGAAGTTGCCGCTGTACCGAGCATTGATGCGGTCGATGATGATGTCCAGCGGGCTTTTCTCGTCCTTGCCCGCCTCGCTGCGCTTCTCGGAGGACTCGTACACGCCCTTCTCCTCCTTCAGCCCGATATCGCCCTCGTGCGTCTTCACCAGCTTGTAGTAATCGAGCCGCAGCTTCCCTTCCAGGTCGAACATCTCCACCTTCTCGCCGGGGACGAGCTCGGCAAGCCAGCTGCAGAACTCGTATTCCTTCTGCATGTCGGCGTCGAACATACGTACGATCTGGCTGATAAAGCCGTACCAGCGGACGAACGAACGGATATTGCGACGGAACTGGTACCTGGAGTCCTGGTCCAGGGCGAGGTAGCGGTCCACCACGGGCTTGAGGATGCCCGTCATCTTACCCAGGGTCCTGTCGTCGCGCTTCTCCTCGCCGGAAAGGCGGGCGAAGAACGTGTCGACGTCCTTCTGGTCATAGATCTTGAAGTCGCGAAGGATCCGCTGCGTCTCGTAGATGAGGTTCATGTTCACGTCGCCCTCGAGGACGGTCTCCTGGTAGAACGGCTGGAACGCCTCCTGTATGTCCTCCTCGGAATTGACGAAGTCCAGGACATAGGTGTCCACCTTCCCGTCGCAGATGCGGTTCAGGCGGGATAGGGTCTGCACGGCCTTGACTCCCTTGAGCTTCGCATCGACCACCATGGTATGCAGCAGCGGCTCGTCGAACCCGGTCTGGTACTTGTTGGCGACGATGAGGCAGTTGAAGTTCTTGTGGAACTCCTCCTTCGTCTGGAGCTCGCTGATGTGGCTCCCGTCCGGACGGGTGTTCATCCCCGGCTCGGTGTACTCCTCGTCCCCGTCCTTCACCACACCAGAGAAGGCGACAAGGATATCCATATCGTCGTACCCGTGCTTGAGGATGTAACGCTTGATCTCGTGATAGTACCTCACGGCCGCAAGCCTCGAAGGGGTGACCACCATCATCTTACCCTTCCCCCCGATCTTGTTCATGGTAGTAGATCTGAAGGTCTCCACGATGATCTCGGACTTCTGGGATATGTTGTATGGATGCAGCTCCTGGTACTTTCGTATGACCTTCGCGGCCCTGGAGGAGGGGAGGTCGGGATTCTCTTCCACGGCCTTGGCAATCTTGTAGCACGTCTTGTATGTCGTGTAGTTCAGGAGGACGTCCATGATGAACCCCTCCTCGATCGCCTGGCGCATCGAATAGACGTGGAAAGGCCGGTGGATGCCGCTGCTGTCCTCGCGCCCGAAGAGGCGCAGCGTCTGCGGCTTGGGAGTGGCGGTGAAGGCATAGTAGGACAGGTTCGGATGCCGGCCGTGGGAGGACATCTCCTCGATAAGGCGGAGCATCTGGTCGTCGCTGTCTCCCGTAGGATCGAACTCGTCGACGTACTCGGCGTACTCGGCCTTCGCCCTGGAGGTGTCGGCCAGAGCCGCCTTCGTCTTCAGGGCCGCGGTGCCCGTCTGGGAAGAGTGCGCCTCGTCCACGATGACGGCGTAGTTCCTCCCCTGAACCTTCTCCACGTTCTTATAGATGTAAGGGAACTTCTGTATGGTCGACACGATGATCCTAACGCCCCGGTTCACGGCCTCGAGCAGGTCGGCCGAGGTCTTGTTGTCGCCTATCGTCTCCACGGCGCCGAGGGTGTGGTCGAACCCGGAGATGGTGTCCTGGAGCTGACGGTCAAGCACCGTACGGTCGGTCAGGACGATGACCGACGAGAAGACCGGCGCGTTGTCCGCGTCGTGCAGGGACGCCAGGCGGTACGCAACCCAGGCGATGGTGTTGGACTTCCCGGATCCAGCGCTATGCTGGATGAGGTAGTTGTGCCCCGGGCCCTCGGATGCGGTGTCGGCGATGAGCTTGCGGACGCAGTCAAGCTGATGATAGCGGGGGAATATGATGGTCTCTCGGCCGTCCTTCTTCTGGAGGTGGATGAACTTCTGGAGGATATCCATCATCGAGTCCTTACGGAACACGGTATCCCAGATGTAATGGGTGACATAACCGTCCGCGTTCTCGGGGTTGCCCTTTCCTCCGTCCACCCCGGGACCATTGGACCCCTGGTCGAACGGAAGGAAGCGTGCGGTCTTCTCCCCGTCGAGACGGGTGACGAGCCGCGCCTCGTAGAGATCGACGCAGAAGAAGGCGAGGACCCTGCGGTTGAACTGGAAGCAGACCTCTCTCGGGTCACGGTCGGTACGCCACTGTATCTCGGCGTTCTCGACGCTCTGGTTCGTCATCTGGTTCTTCAGCTCGAAAGCAAAGACGGGGATGCCGTTGACCGCGAGTACCATATCCACGGACTTATGGGGATCCTTCGAGGAATAGTGCCACTGCCGGTACACCTCGACGCGGTTCTTCGCATACAGCTCCGACGCCGTCTCGTTGAGCGACGACTCCGGCTTGAAGTAGCACACCCGGAAGGGGATGCCCAGATGCTTGAAGCCATGCCGCAGGACGCTTATGAGGCCGTCACGCACGCAGGCGTTCTGGAACTCCAGGCAGAACTTCCTCTCGGTGTTGACCTGGTTCTGGAGGCTGAAGCGCCCCCAGGCCTTCGGCTGAGTCTCCTTGACGAAGTCCGTGAGGACCGTGTCGAACAGGCCAAGGTCCGGACTATATGCCGCCGTCCCTTTGGTATAACCTCCCTCCTCGGACAGGAAGTAGGCCTCTATGTCGCTCTCGAAGCGCTTTTCGGTCTTATCTACATGTATCATAAGTCGGTTTCTTTGGCATTTTCAATTTCGTCTCTCATGTCGTTCAGTATCCTCCCTTTATAAGCGAAGAACTTCGCTCCCTGATAGGCGCCGGACTCGTTCCTCAAATCTTCCGGCATGAAGGTCCCGGTGAACGTGGAAAGCTTATACAACCGTCCCTCGTGTTCCACCTGGTCGTCAGTGGCTACCTTTACCTTCGTACCTGTCGGGATAAAGACCACTTCCTCTCCGGGACGGATGCCGATCATTGAAAAACGGAACCTCGCCCGGCGGCCGCTGCCAGTAAATGCGTCTTCCTCCTCTCCTTCGTCGACTGAAATCCTCTTATTGGCACCAGGTGCGTTCATCAGCTCAACAGCTTTCGAAAATGCAGACTTAAAACGTACGGACATGTCCAGCAACCAAGCATAAGCCCCAGGATAGGAAGACTCGTCATACAAGTCAAACGCCTTCGTAACTACTATAGTACAATCCTTTTCATATTCCGTCCATTCGCTTTCCACACCGAGAATCCTATCAATCTCTTTGCGGAAACCCGTCAGGGACTGGAACAGATCCTTACCACGCAAATAAAGACCGCAGGTCAGCTTTTTGACGATAGCTATCTGCATGATATTGCAGACTGTGGTTCCCAGGCGGAGATCGTAGGAATATTTGGGCAGACTATCATGGATGGAGAAATTCTCATTGAAAACGGAGCTTTTCCGCATCTCCTCGATATAACCCTTCCAGAAGACATCCTTCTGCTTCCTGACACCGGAAGTGGTTGCGGCCTTCTTGTCAGCATCATTCTTGGCAATATGAATCACGTCACCATGGTTGTAAGTGTTGATGACGGCATCGTCAAGCGTAGAAGCAATATCCCTGAAGATATCCAGGGCAACGTCGGGCTGGATGTTAAAGAACTCACGGTTCTGCCGGATGCGCTTGTCGGTAAGACGGTCGATGGTCTTATGGACCAGCTTCTCTACATTGCTATACTTCGATGTTTGTATCGTAGCATAGATATCGAAGGGGAGGGGAACTGCCGTATTATCGAGCTCTTTGGAGCGGACGTCGACAGGACGGCCGCTCTTGCCGATCTTCACCCAGTCTTCCTTGAAACTTGGGTTGGTAAGGATATAAACAAATCCGGTTTTAGATGTATCTTTCATAAGCTATGCGGGGACTTCTTTCTTTCCGGTGACGTATTCGTAGATTAAACTCTTCTTATAGGCCTCGAGTTCAGAGATTAATCTCTCTTTGGAGGCGATAAGAGAGTCGATGGCAGCGCACTTTTCGTCGAGATAGGTGGCAATTTCTTTTTGTTCATCCATAGGAACGGTATAGAGGCGTATTTGTGCAAAATTACTATATCGCATTGCCTGCCCATCTCTTACCATATTTGATGTACTGCACAGGGCATCTATATAGACCGATGACTTAAATAGCCATTTATAGAAACGATTATATACTTTAGTCGAATCCGGTTTGAGCATTACATAAGCAGAACTGATGGAACCAGTATTTTCACTAAATTCAAGACCACCTTGAAAACTCCTCATACTTATTACAAAGTCCCCAGCTTCTACATGCTTAAGTATATCAAAATCTTTCTCGACAGTTACAATCTTTGCTCCCGTTAAGGCCATATAATCTTTTTGATATATAATGCCGTACTGCTGGCTAGCAGCAAGTTGTTTTTCTCCAGGATATGCTTTTTCTTTCCTTAAAGAAAAAAGCGATTTTGGGTTAACCGGTTGCCATTCTACCGGAAGAGAGTGAACCCAATCAATACCCGTTTCTTGCATAGGCCTTTCGCCGCGAATGCCTTTAGTGACAGCTTCGGTAATAACTGACTGCTTCAGCTCCCTGTACTCCTCAATCGATGCTTTGGTCATTTTCAGGACAGAGTCGATTTCGGCACATTTGGAGTCAAGAAAGTCTGAGATACATTGCTGCTCACTTAAAGATAAGGGCATTGGAACAAGAAAGTCTACGAGCTCATCTACGTTAAAACCAGGCTGCGCAGATTTTTGATCAGCTACAAGCCACATTTGTGTGCGGCAACAGTCAGACCCTAACAAATAAAATACAAACTTATTCGAATATGCCTGCCCAACAGTTAACTTGGCGACCGAAGACGTAGTATTTGCCTTTGGCATACTAAAGGGAATAATTCCTGTTTTACCTATGGTTGCTCCTGTCTTAGCAATCACAATATCATTAGGGTGTAATTCACTCTTCAGACTTCTCGAATGTGCTTCTTCGGAAATATAAACGATGCTATCTGTTAACAAAGGACCTCCCCATGATATATTCTGTACTCGAATATATGGGATTCCCTCATCTTGGTAATCATCAGGTTTAATCGCACCGTGATCGCCATCTCCTATTGGGTATGGATGTGAATAATCCTTTACCCTTTTAACTGGTATGACCGTCCAAGTCTTTGGAATCTCTCCAATCCAAGGAATCCCGCTATCTTTCATCTCTCTCATGCTAAGCCTCCTTCTTAAAAAGACTCTTCAGAGAAGCTGTCAAGTCTTCTTCTATCTTCAGGAGTCTTTTCTGAATCGCTTCAGACGGTTCTGGTTTCTGGTACTTGTAGAAGTACCTCGTCATCGGTATCTCATAACCGACCTTCGTCTTCTTACGATCTATCCAAGCATCCGGATTGTACGGCAGCACCTCACGCTTGAAGTATGCGTCGACATCCTCGCCTATCGGGACGTTCTCGGTATCGCGCTGTTCCGGATCGGCAACCGGTCGACCCTTCTTATCCCTTATAATGTTGCCGTCCTCATCTTTCTGAGGGCTTTCCACGACAATCTTGTTGTAACCGAACTCAACCGTATCGAAAATCTTCGTCTCGCAGTAAACCTTCTCGTCATCCTCGGCGGTATAAATGCCCTCACGATAATCGCAATAAGCCTTCACGACGAGATCCCGGCACTTATCCGTGATATCGTTCCGCTTGGTGCCGATAGACTTCCTCCTGGGCTCGAAACTGTGCGACGCATCAATCAGGATGACCTTCCCGTTACGGTATCCGGGCTTATCCTTATCGAGCACCCAGACGTATGTTGCGATACCGGTATTCATAAAGGCATCATTCGGCAGCTGGATGATGGCATCGAGCCAGTCCTTCTCCAGGATGTACTGACGAATATTGGAAGGGCCACTTTCAGCATCACCGGAGAAGAGCGGAGAACCATTCTGAATGATGGCCATTCTTCCGTTGCCTGTGAGCTTGCTGAGGCCATTCAAGACGAAGAGCTGCTGACCGTCGGATATCTTCGGGAGACCGGGCGCGAACCTGCCGGCCTCTCCCATCTTATTCTCGTCCTCCACCGCCTTCTGCTCCTTCTTCCAGTCGATGCCGAAAGGAGGATTGGAGATGATGTAATCAAAATGGAATCCGGGGAACTTGTCATCGGAGAGAGTATCACCGAAACGCATGTTGTCAGGGTTCCCGCCCCGGATAAGCATATCCGCCTTCGCTATGGCGTAAGTGGAAGGATTGAACTCCTGACCGAAGCAGATCACGTCACAGTCCTCATTCAGGACCTTGATGCGCTCCTCCATGCAGGAGAGCATCTGGGACGTACCCATCGTCATATCATACACGGACACCTGGGAAAGGTCCGTAAGATCGGCGAAAGCGAGGAGGATATCCGTCATCAGGTATATGATGTCACGGCTGGTGAAGTGTGCTCCGGCCTCCTCCCCGAACGACTCGGAGAAACGGCGCACGAGATCCTCGAAGATATAGCCGCAATCCACGGCCGCAACCTTGTCGGGACCGAGATAGCCCTTGTCGGAGTTGAACTCCCTTATCACGAGATAGAGGCAGTTCGCTTCAACCAGGCGCTTGATCACTCCGTCCATGTCGAACTTCGACAGCACGTCCTGGACGTTCGCGCTGAACCCCCCGAGGAAATCCCTGAAGTTCGTCTCGACGTTGTCGGGATCGGCGAGCAGCGTCTTGAAAGTGAACTTGCTCGTGTTGTAGAACTGATATCCGGACGCACGGGTGAGGAAGGTATCGACCTTCGCCAGGTGCTTCACCTTCTCGTACTCGGCCACCACGGCGTCATGCCTCGGGAGGAGGCAGTCGTGCAGGCGCTTGATGACCGTGAAGGGGAGTATGACCGTGCCGTACTCGTGGGGTTTATAAGGTCCGCGGAGGATATCCGCTATGTTCCAGATAACTGTAGCTTTCTCGGCGATGTTGATGCCGACTGAATCGAGTCTGTTGCTTGACATATATGGTTCTGATGTTTTCTAATTGAAATTCTTCCTTTCGTCGCCTTCGCCCTTGAAAGCGGCCATCTTCTCGGAGAGGTCGGGATGACGCTCCAGGATGGTCTTGAGATCATCCACCACGCCGGGCTCCGTATCCTCCAGGGAATCGAGCATCCCCCGGATCATCTCCGCGTAGGAGACGGTCTTGCCGTATGACGCGCTGTACGCCATGCGCCATATCTTCAGTTCCTCTACGAGCTTCTTGGGAAGGTTCAGTGCTGTGTATTCGGTTTTCTCCATAGTGGTTCGTTTTGCACAAAAATAGAAATTAATTTAATTAAATCAAATAATATAAAAACCCGGAGCGACCTTCACAGGCGGCTCCGGAAACAAACTTTTTAATTATTTAATATGAAGTATTAAAAAATGTAAACGAGGGATAATATCGCCTCGTTTGGCAATACGAACCACTTCTGGCCCTCCTGCTTGGGCATGCCGCAGGTAGGACAGTCATAGGACCTGTACCAGGTCTTCCCGGCCCACATCCCGAACCCGAACTCCACGTTCAGGTCGGGCAGGATCATCATCGCGTAACCTCCGGAGAGACCGACCCCGTATGCGTCGCCCTCCTCCGTCAGGTCCTCGCGGGATACGTACAATCCGTTGCGGTTATACTCCTGCCAGCGGGCCTGGCCGCCGAGCCACCATCCGGAATAAACGTGCCACGGCCAATAACGGGCGCCGAACTCGACGGTGCGCTGCTTGCGGTGTATCTCCGTCTCCACGTTGGAATGGTTGAACTCCCAGGGGTTGTAACGGCCCTTCGCCTCCAAGGAGACGTGACGGCCCGTAGCGACACCCACCTGGGCATTGAGGGTCCCATAGTATATCAAATCGGCCGCGTTGACGCCGGCGCTGTATTTCTGTGCGCCGAGCTTAGAAGGCGCAAGGAACGCCCCGGCAGCCAGCATAAGCAAAATTACTGCAAGTTTTCTCATAATATTCCCAATTCTGCCAAATATTCATTCAGATCAAAGCCCAATATAACGGCGGACATGAGGTCGACTTCCGGATCCATGCAGACCAGATAGTCGTCGGACGTCCAGTTGATCTCGACAGTATTCCCGTCTGCCAGGGCAACCTTATCCGTGTTGCCTCCCTCGAAAAACCAGAAGGCGGGAGAGCAGCCCTGGTCAAGTCCGCTTGACGGGAACAGGACCTTGACGGATACCGCGGGTAAGCTCATAGCCTTTTCCAGGGCGAACATTCTCACGGAACGTGACCCGGTGATGTCGCATCCTTCCACGAGATCTCCGTTAATGATGTTGGAATAATAGCTGATCGCCCCGGAATAGATGTTCTGTACCTTCATGGACAAAGAAGGCTTGTATGATACCCGGTCCAACGTAGTGTTCTCTCCGAAATCGCAATAGAACGCCAGCGAGTCCTTTCCCGCAGTCTCCTCACAGCGCAATCTCCATTCCACGGTCGGGTAGTACGAGACATTGAAGGAGAGCGTATCCACGCCATTCCCGCTATCGGCGGCAAGGCGCGTCTTACCGCATTTCGGACCGCTTACGCCGTAAGGTATCCGGAAGACTCCGTCACCTTCGTCCACGGCGCCCTGAAGATCCATGCGCAAGTCCCCGTCAATCCATGAAAGGGCCACGTTCGCGTCCAGGGGATATACCCTTATCCTTACGGATCCGGTGTCTATGGCCGACAGCCTCAGTTCCTTCGGGCTTACGGGCTCTATCTCCCACCCGTCATACCCTATGTCGGCAAACACGGAGGACACGGCACCGAGGACCTCGATACCCTCAGCCCTCTTCCCGGTCACACGGAAAGGAATCTTGAAGGGGAGGGGATCACCCTGTCCGTCATCCCTTTCGAAATACCCGGAAACCTCATGCTCGCCAAGGGACGAATTCACGGAGAGGGGAAGGCTCACCGTCTCCTTCATCCCGACCCATACGTTCTGCCTCATGGTATAATCCGACCCCTGGTCTATCGTGTAATACAGGTTGTAGTCGACGTCCTCGCCTTCCGTGACACAGAAAGTCAGCGTCGGGGAAGTGACGACGGCCGTCTTCGAAGAGACGCCGTTCGTGACGCTCGTCTCCGCCGAGAAGGAATAGTCCGGAACCTGCTGTTCCGGTTCCATCTCCCTCGCGCAGCCAACCATGGCGGCGGCGCAGAATATCAAATAAATCTTTCTCATAATTCCTTGGATGTTATCTCGAACTTACCGTCACGCGTCCTGGAATAGAACAACCCCGAATTCACGCCGTGCCACCAGAAGTCGGCACCGCCCAGATACGTATCCGAGCTGACGTCATCGTAGATGTCGAACCCGTAGACCACGCCCACCACGTCATAAAGGGACGTGTCGTAGGCGATCCTGTCCACCGTGACCCCGAACCTAAGCCACTGCGTTATGTTCTTGCTGTAGGCGTCGCCGGTACTCGGAGTGTACTTGCATCCGTTGTCATTCTGCCTCCCGCTCTCCGCCATAACGTCGTTCCACTTGTTCAGATGGTAGGTGAGACCGGAAAGATTGTTCGAACCGGAAGAAAGGAAACTCGTCCTGAAGGGGTAGATGTATGATGGATCGGTGGTGAACAGATGATAGGCGTCGTCTCCGATATCGACGTAATTCTTGGTGCCGTTGGCCACGTAGAGGTAGTATCTGCGATGATCGTCCTTCATGTAGGGGAAGTATTCCCCGCTCCCGTAGGGGAAGTTCCAGTTCCGCTCCTGTATCGTCAGCTTGTCCTCTCCGCCCGTCACGGGTACGTTGCGGTAGTTGAACTCCCTGCCGACCATATTCTTCGCGTCCACTTCCTCACGCCCCGTAAAAGCGACTGTCAGGCCTCTTCCTGACGGATAGGCCACGCTGTTCCCGTTGTTCCAGAACCGGTCGGACTTCCATTCTGCCCGTCCGCCGTCAACCAGGAAGGTGACGTCGAAGGACGTGTTGGTGAGCTTCGAATACATCAGGGGAGTCCTGGTAAAGAAATCGTCCCCCAACACCCTCTTCACGCCGGACAACAGATGGCATGAGGCGGGCGATGCGGCGAGGCCGAACAGGGACACGCGCATGGGATCGGTGACGACGGACTTCGTGGCGTCCAGGCCGGTGAGATTGACATCAGAAGATATGGGAACCATCCGGTAGTATATCCTGTCCGGCGAACCGGTCCATCCCCCGCTGTAAGTGTTCTCATAGAACCAGTATTTGCGTATCCTGTTGAACCCGTGAAGTTCGGAATCGTCGAACCGCATCTTGAGGATCTTGTTTCGGACGTAGGAGAAGTCCCCTCCAACATACAGGACCATCATCGGCTTCACCCATACGTCGAGCTGTATGTCGGCGCTGGCGTCGCCCTTCGCGACGGCCGGACTGACGACTATGCGGGCGTTCCCGGGGGAGAGGCCACGGAAATACAGCGTCGCCCCGTCCTTGTCGGAACAGTCTACGGACGACTCGCCGTCGAACCCTCCGAGATAAGACCGGGAGAACTCCACGGAGCCGGTGGACTCCTGTGACAGGCTGACCGTAAATCCGCCCTTGCAGTCAATCCGGACCTGCTCGATAGGCTGCTCATCCCAAAAGGTGGGAGAATACATCGAGACGTTATCGGAACTGAGGATGGCATCCACCATCAAGACCGAATAAGTGCCGGTAAGCGTGAAAAGGGCTCCGGACTCGTCGCTTATGACCATGTTAAGGTCAGCGTTTATCTTGCTCTCCGCAGCCTTCACCGGGACACGGAACGTGCATCGGTGCGTGCTCGGATCGAGCTGATAGGTCTTCCCGGCCACGATGGACCCATCAGCCAGGTAGAAATTATAGTCTACGAGGGTGAATTCCGTCGAGCCCGAGGGAGAATAGATGCTGAAGACGAACTCCTCGCCATTATGGACGACGGGCTTCTCTATCTCCAGCTGATACTCGTTCTTGTAGTATGCGGTATAGACCGCCGACACCTTCTTGACCGTTCCCGTCTCCACGTCCCGTCCCGCAATGGTCAGGCGTCCCTTGTGGGTCTTCTTCACCACCACGGCCTCGGCCGGAACCTTGAACGTCCTTGTCCCCGCCTCATAGACGATGCTGCGGTCCAGGAATCCGGCGATGCCGGCAAAGTCGATATCGGTCTCGTAGCCGGGCGTGAGCTGCTGCGACTCTACGGTCCAGGGACGGTTCGACGTCACCTTGAACATGGACGCCGTCCCGTCGACGATCTTCTCCTCGGGGAACGACACGCTGAACTCGAAAGTGCTTATGATCCCGTCCTCCTCGTTGCAGGAGGGAAGGGTGGTGACTGCCGTAAGCAGCACTATGAAATAATCTCTGATCTTCATGGCTTCCTGGATTTAGAACGTGAACCGGAACCCGACATCCGCAGTCGCCGAATAGCAACCATACCGCGTCCCTCCCGCAAGGAAAGGGCGCGCCTCCGCCGTCACGGAGAAGGACTGGGTGATGAATACTTCGGTGGTGAGGGCCGCGAAGCAGGCATAGATGAACGGGGCGGTCTTCCCCTCGACCTTCTCTCCGCCCCCAAGCATGCCGCGGGGGTCGATGACCTCCGCACCCAGAGCCACGCCAGCCCCTACGTAGATGTTCAGGACACGGTTGCGGGTTGCTATGATACGCCACAGCCGCTCCGCTTCCGCGCATATCCTCGTGACGTCATATTCGCTCTCGAGGGGGGAGAGCATGACGCGGTTGTCTATCCGGACCCCGAGGTCCTGATATCCGTCGATAGTGTACTTACCGAGAGACGCCGACACGCCGATCCCCCGGGGCCCGACGGGCACGGAGCAACGGACGTCGACGAAAAGGGAACCCGCAACGGTACGCTGTGCGGAACAGGGCCGCTGGCCAAGGAGAGCCGAGACCAGGACGGCGAACAGAATAATTGTCCTCTTACTCATGATCACTTCGTTTCTCCGGAAGGAACCACGGTCGGGGAAACGGTGTCCCTGACGGCGAGGGAGTCACAGACGGAAGCCCCTTCTGTCGCCTTGCGGAACTTGCCGGTGACGACCGGCTTCAACGCTACGACGGCGGCGACGATGAGGACCGCCAGCAGGGTGCCGCCCTTCATGGGAGGCAGGGAGAAAATCTCACCAACCTGGCTCCTCCTCCTTCTTATCGTTTCCTTCCTCTTTCTCATACGGCAAATGTAAACGAAATTTTTAGAAACTCCAAAAAATCGTTGGCAATTATCGGAAAACCTTTCACAGATTACAAAAAAGCATTACATTTGCGAAGTGAAAATAAATATGTTGATACAATACGAGGGTAAAGTCATAGGAAATACCGAGCGAAGCGAGGTAAAGGCGGCAGCCCCAGGAAACGATCGAATAGAAAAAAACGACCCACGAAAATATGATTGACAAGGATTTTCAGTTCAGATACGGGGAGGACTTCGCAAGGAAGCAGGAGGTCCTCCGCGAAAACGGATGGATCAGGATCGACACTGTATCTTTCTTCAGGACGGTGTTCGACAGGTACGGATGTCCCTTCCTACAGGAGAGGCAGAACGTCCCCGCGGAAATGGTGATCCGGGACGGATGGCCGTGCGGAATCGCAGGGTACCGCGACCCCTTCACGGGGAAGAGGGAGAACGTGCTCATCACCCGGAACTTCGAGGAGACGGCCGTCCTCGCTGGGAAGGAATACTGCTACACCTCGCCCCTCGCATACTTCGGGAACCGCAGGCTCGCCTCCTGTGCCGTAGGACTGTTCGGCTTCACCTTCGACATCGACGAGAACAACTGGAAAAACCTCGGGACGTTCCTTCGCTACCTTGACCTCACCAGGGGAGGAGGCATGCTCGAACCGTCGCTCATCTGCCTGAGCGGCACCGGCCTGCACCTGTACTACCTGCTCGACGAGCCCGTCCGCCTTAACCGGCGTACGGCCGAGGACCTCCAGTACCTCAAGCGAGCCATCACCACGAAGCTCTGGGCGCTGTGCAGCTCGGCCGAGTCACCGCAGTACCAGGGGATCTACCAGGGGTTTAGGGTGCCGGGCTCCCTGCCGAAGAAGGAATACGGGCTCAGGGAAGCCGTGGAGTGCTACGCCCCGGCCGACAACTACGGCAACCCGGAAGTGCCGTACCACACGCTCCGCCAGCTTAACGCGAAGGAGTTCCTGGAGGTGTCCGGCCTCCCGGAGGACCGCGAACCGCTGAGCGAGGAGAACATCCTCTTCCTGGAGAGCCAGCCCTTCACCCCGTGGGAGAAGAAGATGCCGCTCGCCGAGGCGAAGAAGCTCTACCCGGAATGGTACAAGACCCGCAAGGAGAAGCCCGAGAAGAAGACGGGCCGAAGACCCAAGCGGAAGAAAGCCGCGAAGACCGGATGGAAATCCAACGAGGCGCTCTACCGCTGGTGGATATCGCGCCTGCTGATGCCCCGCAGCGTGAGGCAGGGACACCGCTACCACTGCATAGCGGCACTGGCCGTGTTCGGCGTGAAATGCGGGATCCCTTTCTCGCGGGTGAAGGCCGACGCGCTGTCCTTCTTCGACTACTTCGAGTCCCTGACCGTCGATCCGGCGAACCACTTCCACAAGACGGACCTCGAGAAGGCCCTGAACTACTACCACATGGAGAACGCCGTGAGGATGCGCGCCAGGATCATAGCAGAGAACACCGGCATACCCATCCCCTCCAAGCACCGTCACCTCGGCCTCACCCGTGTCCAGGCGGCTGCGCACGCCCGGCAGGTGCGCGATGCGAAGCGACGCGGCGTCCCGTGGCAGAGGAGGAACGGGCGGAAAGAGCTCAAGAACGCCGTCTATTCCTGGAGGAAGTCGAACCCGGACTCCACGAAGAGCGAGTGCCGGAAAGAGCTCGGCCTGTCATACCCTACCATCAGGAAATGGTGGGACTGGACACCGGAATCAGAATACAGGATGAAGCGCAGCAAAATGGCCGGAGGAGAATAATCACGATAATCACGGTAATTATCGTAATCATCTGGAGGTCTCTCCAGAATATATTGACGGAAGCGTCATCAGGATTCATATATTCACGGTAGATTCCGAACTCGTTCCGTAACCGTGTCTTAATTTCATATCAAGCTGACGCTTGAATATTTATGACCATCGGTCGGTCCATGAGTTCCGGACCGCTTATGGCCACCTTTCCTCGGCTGCGACGCACGGCCGCCCCTGTGGTTGATGTTCGGGAAAGGCTTGAATTCCTTGCAGGGGCAACGTCGCCGGGCACAAGTCAAGCGCCTCACACTTTCTGTTCCCTCGGTACCCTCGGCAGAAAAAGAACACTCCTGCGTCCCATTTTTTTCTTCACAAAGTGCTTGGCGTCCCTGCGTGGGATGTCTCGTCGGGCGCTTTTGATGCACCGACTTACGGGTTGAATACCCAAACAAGTTTAGGATAATCTCCCCGTAAGCGGCGCAAAGTTTCGTCCGACAATTCGTCATTAAACAATTTAATAATCTTTTAATTCTTACAGTTATGAAAAAGAACATCAACACCACCAGCAACAACCTCATCATCGCAGGACATCTCGCAGCAGACGCACAGGTTTCCGAGAACAAGAACGTAGCACACTTCACCGTGCTCCGCAACCAAGAACGCGACGGCGACCCCGTCTCCGTACGTCTCACTCTCTTCGCCCAGAACGGCGGCAAGAAGGCTTACTTCCCCGTCAAGAAGCTCGTCAAGGGAGCACACGTCCGCGTTGCTGCCTTCATGCGCAACAACGACTTCACCAACGAGGAGACCGGTGAGGTCAACTACCAGAACTGCGCGATCGTCAAGGACCTCGAGTTCCTCAAGGCCGGTTCCACCAAGAAGGACGGCGTGAACAACGACTTCACCCTGACCGGATTTCTCGCATCCGACGTCCAGGTATCCGAGAACGGAAAGGGCGGACGCTTCACCGTCATCCGCGGCCAGGGCGAGGGCAACAAGCCCGTAGCCGTGCGCTTCACCATCTTCTCCGCGAAGGGTGACAAGGAGACCCCTATCCCCGTCGACAAGCTGAAGAAGGGCGCCTTCGTCCGCGTGTCCTCGTACATGCGTCCGAACAACTACACCAACGACAACGGCGAGAAGATCTACGGGATCTCCTACGTCGTGAAGAACGTCGAGTTCCTTACCAAGGAGCAGGCCGAACAGGCCGAGGAAGCTCCCGCAGAAGCCCCCAAGGCTCCCGCGAAGAAAGAGGCGAAGAAACCCGCCGCTTCCAAGAAGGCTGCCAAGGCCGAGTAAGCTGACGCGACACTGACATACTACGGATCACAGGAGGGCCGGAACGCCAAAGGGCGTCCCGGCCTTTCCTTTTGTCGTCATGACTCCGGATACCTCTCAATGGGTCGGAAAACGCCCCATCATCACGTGCAGAACTCCCCGGCAGGGCGGAACGCTCGCTCGCGAGCCTGTGCTCGGTTCCGCCCGCCTATAGGAGCCTGGAGGGCAATCCGTAAACGGCTTACCGCACCGCAGCCCTGCAAGGGCGCCCAGGAGGGCGGTCCTGCGGACTTCGCCGGAACAATCTCCACGCCTGCGGGTAGTATTCTTCCGCGAACCCTTGCACGGCAGCCCATCCCGTTCCTCCGTTCGCGTCACAATCCCTCAGTCACGCGGGAGCACGGCTCCCGACAGTGTGTTCAGGTTTGTTTCCGCAAAGTTGGAACGGGTGTCCTCCGCACCCTGAACAGAATTCAATCAATTAAAATACAATCTTATATGGGGTGGAGCACATACTATACCCTCCGCGTCAGGAACGACGGCAGCGAGGAAACCAGGCGCTTCAGGGAAGCGTTCGCCGAAAGGTCCGCGGACGAGACGGAAGAAGGAATCGACGGCTATGTGAACGACGACGGAATAACCGTCCCGTACGATTTCCGAGTCAATGCCTCGAGAGTGATGGCCAGGCTGGGCTACGGGAACAGGGACGACCTCCGAAAGATATACGGAGATGTCTACAGCGTGGAAGAGAATGACGGACTTCTCGAAATCCAGATTGCCGTGCGCAAATGGTGGCTGCCGACGGAATTCTTCAACACCGTGAAGGCCGCCTTCCCTTCTCTCCGCATCTGCACGATGACGGACGAGACCGACCTGTGCGGGGACTACGATACCCCGTGCATCGAAGTTGACGACGAGGTCGGAGACCTCTTCCCCCATTACCACTTGGAAGGTCCCGATTCGAAACTCCTGGCATCGTTCAAGGACAAGGACGCCTTCCTGGAAGGATTCAAGGAACGCTACGGGGAGGAATACGCCACTATCGACGACTTCTTCAAGGCCTATCCGACCCTGTGCGACAAAGACAAGGGATTCAAGGTGAGATTCTGGTATTACCCTGGCATCTCAGAATCGGAGAACAAAATCCTCGGAGGATAGAAAATCAGGTAAATCTTACACAGGTGCGCGGGACTGCCGTGTAACTTTTACCCAGCACGGATGCTGCACCTGGTAAAACTTACACATCTTCTTCAGGGAGGTGTGTAAGTTTTGCACAATCCGTCCTCCCTGACGGGGGCCCTCCTGATAATCCGACAGCCGCGTTGCGGCAGGAAATTCCTGCGGGCACAAGTCAAGCGGTCGTAAAAAATAGTGCGCGCCTGCGGTAAGAAAGCAACAGGCCCTGCGGTCCCATTCTTTCTTACACGATTTTTCCTCCCGTCCCGCCGGGGAGGGGTGTGATGGTTTTCTTTCTGTATCGCCTTTCGGGGCTCCCCGAAGACCGACTTGTCGGTCCCGTGAATCCCCTCGGCAATACAAAGTTAAACCATCAAATGCAAAGTTTATGAATGAGGGAATAGAAATCAGGATGTCCCCCGAGCTCCAGTGCCTGATGGACTGCGGCTACGGAGAGGGAGAGGCTCTCGAGATGCTGTCCGAAGGGACCTGCGCCTACGAAGCCATAAGTTGTTGAACACAAACCGTCGTATCCGAGATGAACATTATCTTACTCAATAACACTCTGAACCTCGGCGCCAACGACCGGCTGATGCTGGCCTACTGCGTCCGGAGGTGGGCCGAAGGACACGCCAATTTCCGCTGTGGCGAAGCCTTCAAGGACATCGGCGTATCCCGCAAGACCGCGTACAACTGCCTCGTCAGACTCAAGGCGAAAGGCATCGTCACGAATGTCGGTTCGGAATACCGGCTCGACTCGGAATACATCGCCGAAAACTACAACGACCTTCTGAACGACATGTTCGCAGCCAAGGAGCTGCTCGCAAAGAAGGCCGAGACCCAGGAGAAAACCAAAGGGAACGAATGACAACCATGGCCGGACAGGTTACACTTACCGCCCAGACGAAAGTCGAAGAACCGCGGAGAGGACAGCCTCTGACCGGTCCTGCCATTTAATAATCAAGAATATGATACAAACAGTCAAGACAGCCGTCTTCCAGAATGGACAACTCGTCCCAATATCTGTCGAGGTAAAAGTGCTGCCCGGCATAGGAATCCATCTGGTAGGATTACCTGATACTGCGGTAAAAGAATCTCTTCTCAGGGTAAGCTGTGCGCTCTCCAGCGAAAGGTTCTCGTTACCAGGTAAGAAAGTGATAATAAATATCTGTCCTTTAATCAAGAAAGGAGAGTACGGAACCCTCGACCTTGCCATAGCCATAGCAATTCTGCTCGCTTCCGGACAGATATCTCCCACAGTCGATATAGACACACTGCTTATCGCAGGGAATCTCAAATTGGACGGTTCCATAAACCCAGTAAGAGAACCGGAACAACTTGCGCGATACGCAAGGAAAAACAATTTGAGGGGAATATACAACACGAAAAAATCCCCTTACAACTCCCTCTCGAGCGTCATTAAAACAATAACGACAAAGAGCTCCGCCTAACATCGGTCACAAGATGGCAAAGACATTCCGATACAAGGACCGCGATTACGCCGTCTATCCGTTGGAACACATCCCCGAACCGCTGAAGAAGGTCCGGGAGGAAGTGTTCTGCGTCCCGATGAGGTATCCTGACGGAACCCTCGCGGTACAGCTGATGACGGCATCCGATACGCCCCGGCCATTCGGTACGGCCACTGCCAACATCGCCTTTACCGTCGATGTTCCCCCGAAAGGGGAGAGGCAGGCGTACCTCAATACCCGGGGCTGCCGGGGATGGCTGCTGCCCTTCCTCCTGGGAAACGGGCTGGCGAGCTCCTGCCTCCATGTGGAGACAATAATGTACGAGTGGTACATGCTATTCGAATTCCATCCGGAGAAATTCTTCGCCGACGGAAAAGAGCCGGACTTCAGCGCCCTCGAGACGCTCGCGCCTCCGCCACCGGCACCCGAGCCGCCTCCGCCCGTTCCGGACGATATCCCGCTTCCGACGGAAGAAGACCTGCAGTCGGACTTCCTGCAAGAGCAGGAGATCCTGCTCCCTTTCGAAGTATAACACACATAACAAACCTGACAATGAAATCTCCAAGCAAAGCAATACCGAACCTCGACAATCTTTACAAGACCCTCCGCGAATTCGTCAAGGCGAACCAGGGCGAGAAAGGATACATCGACACCCAAGACAAGACCCTGGACACCATCTACAGCATAGATTACAACTATCAGATAGAATGCCCTTTCGAGATAAAGGTCATGGCCGTAAGAGTAGTGGAGGATGAAATACAAATCCTTACCGAGCCCCTTGCTTCGTCGTACAGCATGCAGCTCTCCGAGGATGATATCCTCGCCGGCGACTGGAAAGAGCTCCGCTCTGTCGACTATTATTCGAACACCCTGCTTCAAATCGCCGAAAACATCGAGACTTTCTGCGATGCGTCCGTCGATGACGAACCAGAAGAGGAAAAGAAGCAGGACGAACCAATGATACATTTCTACGGCTTCTACAAGCAAGTCGGAGACCATGCCAGCAGGCGTTACTTCAGAAGCTTCAAGACGGCTGAAGCCGCCCTGAAGAAAGATATCGAGGACAACGAAAAATCCGGTCAGCGCGTGACAGGCCGCCGTCACGAATTCAACGCCGAAAAGGGCATTTACATATACGAGGACACCGGAATGACTTCCGACGGCAAGGAAATCATCTGGGCAATAATAGACTATTATTTCGAAGACCATCTGATAGAATCATGGAATACATCAACAAAGTAGAACTCAAAGGAAACGTCGGAACGGTAAATACCACCCCGGTAGGAGAGAAGTTTCATACAAGGATGTCCGTCGCGACGATGTTCGCGTTCCACGGCAAGGACGGCTGCGCCGTAGTCGAAACCACCTGGCACACCGTGTCCTTCTGGAAGGACGACAACAGGGAAGAATTCCGAAAGGGAGACCCGGTCCATGTAATCGGACGCCTGCGTGCCGTAAGATACACGGACATCTCCGGCTCCGAACGGACATCGTATGAAGTAATGGCTGACTCGGTAAAACCGATAAAGGAAGACCAACCTGAATGACGGCCGTCATGAGCGACATCGAGAAAACAAACGCGAATCTGTCCAGTATCGCCCTACGACGGGAGAACCATGTTCCCGAAGTAGGGGATATCTATATGGGCACCGGCCGCGACCCGTCCGTGATGAAGATCACGAAGATATCCTTGAGCAAAAACGGCTACAAGGACTACGAGTATGACGAATGGGACTTCATCAACGAACAGTGGATAACGCCTGAAAGCTTCTACGGCCATCTGGACGACAAGGAATACTACAGGTGGATTCCCGAAGGCGCCGAGAAGATACTCGAGCTGGAAAAGAGGGCCTATGCCGGCGAGTCCATCCTGCCCAAGGGGGATTCCAAGGTCTCCGAGAGCACGGACCTCGTGACGCAGGGCCGTGACCGGCTCGAGCAGCTGCTGAAGAGCAGCGAGGCCTTGCAGGACACGGTGGAGTCCGTCAATCTCGTGATGCGGGCCCGCATCTGCCAGGAAGAAGAGATCCTGGCGAGCAAGAGGAGGGACATGGAGGCGCAGCTGAAAACGGTAAACAGGCAGCTCTCCAACATCAAGAAAACCATCGGCCTTCTCGAGATGTACTCCGGCAAGAGCCTCGAAATAACCCAGGTCTGTTCGGGAACCCCTGCCCCGGCCGGTACGCCGCTGGCCATCCGGCAGAGGATCCTCTTCATGGACGAGGAGCTTGCCGTCGTCGAAGACGGCTACGGGCTCGACTACCGGAACCTCGACCAGTTCAGGGAATGGCTCAAGAAACCCGTGAACAGGGACATCATCGTCCCCGAGCAGCGCTGCGTCGTCTGCATGAAGCCCCGCAGATACAGCAGGACCTATCCGGGCACAGCGTACGAGAACGCCGTCAGGAACAGCTGGAACCGCCATACCTTCATCGTGATGCGCAACGGCGAGAACGTCTATATGATAGAGTCCGAGGATATCTGCATATATGACGCCGCCATACCGAGGAAGAAAGACATCGACGCCATCGCGAAACAGATGTCCTCTGACTGGCACCACAGCCGGGAACAGGCCCTCGAGCAGCAGGAGGACATCAACTGGAGGGCGTCATACTTCGCGATGATAATCCAGGGACTGGCGGACCATACCGACATCTTCTCGCCGAGGACGCCCGGGCTGTCCGTCGTGAAGAACGTCGGCGTCGAATTCGTCTTCGACGACGAGGAGGACACTCTCCTAGGGACCGGCCTGCCTCCGTTCAGGGAATTTATGAGGGAATCCAGCAAGAAGATCCGGCGCGGGAGCCGTATCGTCTACCTCAAAGGCGGGGAACCCAAGAGGTTCGAATTCTATGTCCACGGGCAGGGGTTCGGATACGAACCGAGATACAAGATAAACGCTCCGGCGAGCGGGATCTACAGCGTGGACCAGGAAGGGGAAGACGTCAGCTTCACCTTCCTGCCAAAAGGGGACGTGTACACGAGATACGAAGTCAAGGAACGCACGCGCCGTGAACGGTGGGTGATAGATCCTTCCATGGTACTGAATTTCGACGCCCTCGACATCGACATCCTCGAAGCGTACCTGAAGGACAGGACGCAGAGGGAGAGCTACGAGGAGTTCATACCCTTGCTGAGCGTCATCCGCCCGGCCTTGAAGAAGGAGAGGGAATACGAGCGGCTGTTCGCCTCCCAGCTCGAGAGGGTCCTGGACGACGAGAAGATACCCCATACTCCGGAGCTGATCGGACAGGCCATAAAATGGTGGAAGGAAAAAGTGATCTACATCCGTCCCATCAGCAAGGACGACGACAAGGCCTGGAGGATGATAAAGCAATACATCAGGCGGGCCCAGATGCAGGAAGGCTGACAGCTCACGCCCAAGATCAAGCGCAGGAGGGGAAAGGACACACATCCTTTCCCCTCCTGCGTACTCCATAGCGTAACGCCGTTCCGCAGTATCCCCGGGCTGAAATGCACCGTCCCGTCTTTCTGTTCCCTCCCGTTCCGTCCGGCAAGAATAGACACCGCGTGGCTGCGTTGATTCTTTCACAAAGCACGGTCCGGGCCCGGGGCGGTATATCACGGCTGTTTACTGTCCGCACGGGTTTTCCACCTGTGGCGGGAACATGTTCCCACCGCCGGAAAAGGAAAACCGGTGCAAGTTAAACAGCCCGAAACATAAACCGTTGAACCAATGGCCTCCTCCCGCAAAACACAAGCAGATTGCGAGCGAATTGCCTATGAAGTCGCTTGCAAAATGATTGACTGGGGTTCATCGAGGACGAACCGACAGGCCTGATGTTGGAACACGAAATCACTGGTATCCTCAAAAAATATATCTGAGACAATGGAAAGCATAGTATCCTATCCGAACCGCGGCCCTTATGGCAAAAACACCTACAGGGGCAACTGCTCAGGCCTCCTCATCAAGGACCTCATCGCCCAATACAGACTCAAGGGCCTTTCCGACTTCATGGTCGGTTCCGGCACCACCGAGGATGTCGTGCGCGAGGCGGGCATAAGAGGCTCTTTCGCCGACCTGAACCGCGGGTATGACATGATATCAATGGACATACCTGAAAGGGCGGAGAATCTGTTCTGGCACCCCCCTTACCATACCACGGTGGTTTACTCCCGGAATCAGTATGACGTCCAGGCCGTAGAGGCGGCAACGGGACTCTCGGCAGAAACCATCCTCGCGGATGACCTCAGCCGTTGTGCTTCCTGGGAAGACTTCGTCAAGAAGATGAACTACTGCATGCTCAAGCAATATGCCGCCCTCGAGAAGGGGGGCAGGATGTTCACTCTCGTAGGCGACCTCAAACGCAAAGGCAAACTGTACAGCATGATACTCGACCTTGTCAAGCCGGGGACGACGGAGAACATCATCATCAAGGCGCAGCACAACACCTGGAGCGGCCGTCAGTCCTATTCGGGCAGTTTCGTCCCCATCGTACACGAATATCTCCTCGTCACCCGCAAGGACGCCGGTCTCATCATCCCGGTATCCTTCTCTACGGGCAAGGAATACGACATGCGCGACTTCGGCGGCCAGAGCTGGCGCGACCTCGTCATGGCGACGGTCCAGGAAGCCGGCGGACAGATGTCCCTCGACGAACTCTACGATGCCCTGAAGGCATCATCCAAGGCGAAAGCCAACAGGTTCTGGAAGGAGAAAATCCGCCAGACGGTCCAGAACCTCAAGTATTTCACCCGCACCGGCAGGGGCTCATACGCCCTTGCCGCCGCATAAAGCCCCATGCGCATTATGAATAAGAAAATAGAAGAATGTGACTTCTTCGTCATTACAGACGGCGTATCCTACGGTATCGAGGGAAAGATCGTCGAGATTGTCGGATATCTCTGGAAGAGCGACACCGGCTGGAGACTCACCGAGTGCTCCGGCTGCGCTGCCCCCATCAAGGAATTCGTCGATAGGTACGCGGAGGAAGGAAAAGAGTTCCTGAACGAGATGCTCCAAGGAGCGAAGCAGTACGAGAAGGAGCTAACGGACAAAGAGGCCGAACTGGTGTTCAGCAGCTATCCCGGCAACAAAACGAATCCCTTCAGGTACTGGGAGGTAAGGGAGGATACCGCATACGGTGACTACAGGCACCTCAATTCGAAAAGAATCCTCAAGGGAACCAGGCTCGGCGACTTCGAGATAGTCGACGACCGCGCATACCCGGTCGGCATCCGTTCGACCCATTACATCCTCCCGAAATGCAACATGTCGGACGAGGAACTCGACAGTTTCTTCGGAAACATCGAAGCTCAGGAAAGATTACAATAATAATTCTACGGACATGAACTACGATTTCATCCCCGAAAACAAGCTTCCCGAAGAGGAAAGCAAGAAAAGGCACGAACTGATATGCAAGGCGCTCCTGAAGACGTCCCGCGGCATCTACGACGGCAGAAACTACTATGCCGAGAAGAAGGGCGTCTGCTTCAAGGACGGCGCCTATTGCTTCGACTTCAAAAAACCGGACAACGGTTTCCTGTTCTACCCTACGACCAACGAGCTCGTCGCCGCACTCAAGGTGTTCAAGGAAAAGGGATACTTCCCTTACTACGACCCGGACGTCTGCGAATACGGCTATGTCAAGGACAAGAGCGATATCCGCGGAGAATACACCATCCGTCATACCAGATGGCTCTAACACGCGAGAACACAGATTTGACCGAATGGTAGCGGGGTTATAAGAAGACACCCTCTACCAGACGGCCACAAGCGCCGATAGAGGCTTTGAAAGAATTCTCGGGCACCTTTTCCCGTCCCGGACCTTCAAGGGCCCGGAACCCCGTCGGAAACGCCTCGAGGGGACAATTATCCCGAATCCTGATAAGGTCCGGCCAAGCCGGGCCTTTTCTTTTTGTCGTGTCAGGGCGGCAAGCCGCCCATTCAATCGCGGGCACAAGTCAAGTGTCAGTCGACCTCTGCGTTCCCTGCGGTAAGAAAGTTACGGGAGCGTACCGCTCCATACTTTCTTCCGCACAGCTCTCCTGCCATCCCGCGTGACGATGTGCTGTTGTTTTCTTCCTGCATCGCCTTTCGGGCCCTTCCGGGGACCGTGTGACAGCCCCGAAAAACCCTCCGGCAGATGCAAAGTTAAACAACAAAACCCTTACACATGAGCAAGTACGATGCTATCGAGAGAGCTCGCGCCTACGGCCTCGAGGAAGAGGTCCGCGAGGAAATCGAGAAGGGGTGCACCCCTTATCAGGCTCTCAAGGAATGGGATCTCCTCTAAAACCAGCTGCGCCATGAACACCATCATCTTGATTCTGGTAGTATCCTTCGCGGCCTGGGCCGCTACGATGTATCTCTGCGTGACAGAGAAGAAACATCAGGGAATCCTCGGAGATATCCAGGAGATCGTCAAGACGAATCCCGAGGAAGCCGGGCTCTGCTCCCTCCTCTGGTTGCTCTATTCCCTCATCTGGATTCTGGAAAGAGCGATAAAAGGGATAGACTCCTGCCTCCGTGAAGGAGACAGAACCTGCAGATACCTGACAGGATCCTGCGGGGAAAAGACGCCGGCCATGAATAACCGGCAGTACGCTTCAAAATCCTCATTAAACCTTTAACCGAATGGAAAAGTTCAACTACGACGAAAAGGACTACAGGGTGTTCAAGATGGACACCGGTCTCGGATATGACATCGACGTCATCGTCGTCCCCAGAAGGTATGCGAATAACGACACCCTCGCCATCGAGATACTCGAAATCAACGAAGAAGGCGAGCTCGAACCCTGGATTGACGCCACGGTGAACCTGCACGGCGCCGAAGGCGGATGCCAGACGGACACGAGGGCTTTCCTCGACCTGAACAACGGCGGGGCCACCCTCCTCGCCTTCATCGGCTCGAACGAACTCGCAAAACCCCTGCCCATAACGAAGGCCAGCGGTTTCTGCACGTACCAGCTGTACGAATTCGACCTGAAAAAAATCTACGCAGATGGCTGACAAGCACAACAACGCAATAACAGGGGCGCAGCAGGCGAAGTCCTGCTGCCGTCCCTTGCTCAAGGACACGGCCTGCACGGCAGTCCTGCTATGCGACGGCAGGGACGTCCCGGGATGGACGTTCTCGCTGCTCGACACGATAGACAGCGCCGGGCCGGAAGGCCTGGCCAGTCTCATAGAGAAAAGGCTGAATGTCACAGGCCTTACCGACAAGGACGGGCTCGTGATATTCCTTCACGACCCCGGAAGGGAATCCTTCCAGGTTTCCGAAAACGAAAAAGCCTTTGCCGAGAGTATGCGTCAAAGGCTCCGCTGGTTCGACGCCCGCCTTATTGACGTCGTCCTTTCATCGAAAGACAAGTTCTTCAGTTTCGCGGAAGAAAAAACCTTCACGGACTGACGGACAAAGAAAATGTCTTGACGGACAGGGCCGCGGGGGCGCTTCCATTCTGGAAGACAAAGGTCCTCCCGTCATACAATGTGCTGGAGTCCCCGCCAAGGGAGGGTTTTCCCGCCCTCCCTTTTCTCTTCGAGAACAACATAAACACGATATATCATGAACGGAATAATCATCATGGGAGTCTGCACCGTAGTGGGCGTCTCCGTGGCTTACTTCGGCCGCAGGCATATCAGCCATATCGAAAAGAAACTGAAGAATCGCCACCATGCCTAAACTGACATTCGACAAGCGGTACTGGAAACGCCTCCTCCGTAACCAGAAAAAGACGAAAGAACAGTACCTAAATGATGCGCGATGCCGTTACGTCGTGCTCATCGACGGATGCTTCCCGGAGACCTGGGACGAAGACGGGACACCGTTCCT